>Ga0222651_1000013_pt1 | contig 167100 bp, 162 predicted proteins | sample AntAcemetagen369_FD_179855 | JGI IMG/M metagenome (GOLD analysis project Ga0222651, IMG submission 179855) | Saline water microbial communities from Ace Lake, Antarctica - #369 | ecosystem: Environmental > Aquatic > Non-marine Saline and Alkaline > Saline | place: Antarctica: Ace Lake...
ACTCATAGGTCACCTCATACGGATAAGATTAGATTTAGCGGTTAGCTCTGTCGCGCCCTGCCGGCTATCGGTAATCCACATTACTTTGAGCGTTTCAATTTGTGGAAAAAGAGAGATCAGATTTACAGATACCGTTTCAAGCTTTTCGCCCATTGAGCAGTTGTAGCTATAGTTTGCACGGATCTCGCTATGGCTATCGTGGTCTCTATGGTCATGGCTGCTTTGCTTGCTGACCGAGGACATATCGACCTTAGCTTGCTTTAAGCTGCAATCACAGCCAGAGAATAAAAATAAAGCAGATGATTCCAAGTGTACTTTAGCTTTCTCGACAGCTTTTATATGCTTTTCAGAAGTCGCCTTGTGTTCAAAGCCGACAATATTGGCTGCTGGTGATTCAAGGTTTATTTCAAGGCTATTGCCTTCCAAGGCTAGGGTCAATTGTGCAGTACCGTGCAGATGCGCTTCTTGTTCTGGCGCTAGGTGTTTGTCACTGTGGCTATGTCGCGACTGAGTGGCGGCTATAAGCATTGAGCTAAATAGCAAAGCAGCAATTAGAGAATAATGTCTTATCATTAGTTAGCTCTAGCTATAAAAGCCTATGTTACGGATTAATTTAATTATGATATATCATATCATTTTTGAGGTAAAGCTCAATGTCCTCTTGTTGATAAGATTTAGAGTGGTTTCACTGGTGGGGCTGGCCTTCACAATGTAGGCTCATGGGGCCGACTTTCTTTGTCTGTAGTTGTCATAGCAGTAGGGGTCGTTCTTGACTCTAGCGGTGGTGGATTCCAGCGCTCTTTGATATGGAGTTGTTGACGCAACAGTAAGTGTCACTTAATAGATTTAAGTAAGCGTCCAGACACATCTACCGCTCGGGCCTGATAGCCTTTGAGTGTTTCTGACCGTGATAGTACAGTTGTGTAAGTCGATATCCTGCACACGAAGTGTAGCGCATTCATTAACACGAAGGCATGTCCCATGCAGCAATGGAGCCATATTCATGGATCAATCCGAGATCAACTTAAGTTAAGTGTCTACGGATTCGAAGCAAGTCCATTTTGCGTCGTCTATCAGTCCGTTTATGGAGTGTGAAAGCAGCCAGTACAAAAAAATGACCTGCACCCTGCGATCGGAGCATAAATTGAGTATGCATCTTTATTACTTGATATTTAAGTGAAATTGGCGATATGGCGATAACCAGTACGATACTTTATTAATTCTAAGCGCTAAATTAGAGCGTAAAAATACGGCCTTCAGGGGTGTTCAGTATGCTGCTTTATTACTAGGCCACAGTCGATGTGATTTAACGGTCTTTTTTATTTGAACCTTTTTTCATCATACTTCTCCCGGTTTTACGTGATGATTGTCGTAACAAAAGGCAATCATCATGAGATTTTTCAATATTTACTTTTTCACTGCGTTATTACTGGTTGTGTCAGCCGAAAGCTATGCGATTACCGATAGTGAACGCGCTGTACTGATACGCTTACATCACGAGCTGGAACTCTCCAGGTCGATGATTGATGAAGCCGAACAAGCGGCTAATCCACAAGACCGACAACACATCCAATACCCGCAACTCAAGAATGACCTGAATAAAATCCTACAAGGCATTGCGGATGCGTTGGCCTCTGAACGGCGTGAGCCGCGCTCCTTATCACCCATTAATGGCGACTATCAATAATGGCTGTTTCTGCCGCACAAGAGGCGGCATTTACTGGGGCCACGCTTGGGGTGCCAATGGGCAGTTTCAGCCTCACTATTTTATTGGTGATGTTTTCGGTGCTCTACCTCTGGGTTGTGTGGGTGATTGTGACGCAGTGGAAGGCGTGGTCACAGGGGAAAATTGATTTCTATGATTTTCTTACCCGTGTTGTTCGCTCGATATTTTTAACCCTCGTTCTTGGTTTCCTACTGGAATAACTGTAGCGATTTCACATTGTATTTATGACTTATATGAGGAAGACGTATGAACATTGAAAAAATTAGGGTCAAAGGCACCAAAAATCGGCGGGGCTGTTTACACGAGCGGTTACAGGGGCCGTTACAACAGTGCTCACAACAGCGATATGGCGTGTCGGGATTGACGCTTTGGCAGGTATTTGCCCTGTGGTTTATCTCCCTGTCGGCACAGGCGCAATTACCCACGCCGGTTAACCCAACCAGTGGTGCGCCGAACGGCAATTATCTGGCCTTTATGGAAGGCTGGACGGGGGATGCGGTGGACTATATCGCGCTGGCCATTTCTGGCGCTGGGTTTTTATGGGTTGGCTGGATTCTGTTATCAAAATTCAATGAAGCGCGCAGTTCCAATGATCCCGATTGGGGTTCTGTGGGTTTGACAGCCGTGATTGCTGGTGCCTTGTTGGCCATTGTGTCGTTCTTCCTGAATGAAGCGGTAGGCATCATTTAATCATGAGCATTGACCAACATACCAATGAGCTATTGCCGCTACGCCTGAATGCGGAGCCGCCCATTTTTAGGGGCTGCTCGCTGTCGGAGTTGATGCTGTTGGTGACAGTCGGTGGTCTGTCGATTGTGCCATGCAGTGTCATTGTTTGCGGGCTGTTGGGGTATTTGATGATGGGCGCAGGTATTGGATTGTTGTTAGTGATTGGCTGGGTGGTGTTGGGGGCAACGGTATTGCAAAAGCTCAAGCGGGGCAGGCCGTTGGGCTTTTACCAGTTGCGCCTGCGCTTGTGGATGGAAGACCTGCATATTCGACGCTCACCGTTCATACGTCAAAGTCAGGTGTGGGACATTGGCCGGAGGTTGAAACGATGAGTGGATTGCCATCGATTAGAAATAATCAGGCACGGCAGCGATTGTTGGCGGCCAGTGATCATATCCGGAGTTTGAGAATCACCATTGTGTGTTTACTGGTGGTGGTGACTGCCCTGTGGTGGCGTAACGGTGTGCTTCAGGAAATTCGGCGGGTGTATATTCCGCCTGATTTAACACAGGGGTTGGTAACGGATTTTGAAACCGTGCCTGCACCCACCATTTATACCTTCACCTATTACATTTTTCAGCAGCTAAACCGCTGGCGCAGTGATGGCGAAAAAGACTACCCCCAACAAATTTATACCTTACAAGGTTTTTTGACACCGGGATGCCGTGCCGCATTGGAATCCGATATGAATGAAAAGCAACACCTGGGTGAATTGCGTCAACGGGCGCGTACGCTTCAGGAAATATTTGGTCAGTCGTATACCCGACAGCGGGTAGAGATTGAAAGCGGCAGCTCTTGGAAGGTATGGCTGGATGTCAATTTGATGGAATCCATTGATGGTCATCCGGTTAAAAACGTGATGCTGCGTTATCCCTTGCAGGTGGTTCGTTTTGATGTGGATAAGGAGGTTAACCCTTGGGGGTTGGCATTGGCCTGTGATGAAACCATGCGCCCTGAATTATTGACGAAGGATGACGTTGAACAATCCTTTCGCCGCCCTGGAGTGAAGTGATGAATTTCTTACTGCGTTGGATAAATATTCTATTGCTTGGGTTGGTCGGTGTCGTTATTGCCATGTCTGCGATGGCTGAATCAATCGACATCGGATCGACAACAGCCGAACGTGTGCTGTGGGATAAGCGACCGATTGTTGTACATGTACAGCGTAACCACGAACGGATTATTCATTTTCCTGATGATATTCGTTATTGGCTGCCTGATCAGCTTCAACGGAAAGTCACTGTGTTAGCGGCTAATGGTGTGTTGTATATCCGTGCATTGGAGTCTTTCTCCCGTAGCCGTATTCGGGTGCAAGGTTTACAGAGCCAACAGATTTATTTATTGGATGTGATGGCTGATGAGTCGGCCAGTGTTGCTGATGAATTAATTGTGATAACGGCAGAAAGCGTTATCAATCAAGCAAAAGATAAAACACAAAAAATGGCAGGGCAAGATTGGCGTGTGCGATTAAGCCGTTATGCGGCGCAACAATTGTATGCACCTGAGCGGTTACTGAAAGGAGATAGTGCGATTGAGCGTATTCCGGTTGCATCGAAAGCCATACCGTTGATACGTGGTGGGGTGATTGAGGCTACACCGATATCCTCATGGCAGGGCGGCGGTTTAACGGTGACGGCAGTGCGCTTACAGAATAAACAAACGCATCCCTTGGTATTACAGTTTACCCCTTCTGGTGAAGGTAATAGTGTCAATTTGAATAAACTACTGCGAGGGCGTTGGTTAACGGCCACCCTGCAACATAAGTGGTTAGGTGCGTTGGGACAGAAGGACGATACGACAACACTTTATTTGGTTTCAGCTCAATCCTTTGTGGAAAGTACAGGCTTCGTTAACTTGAATGCTGGCCTTGAGGAGGATAACTCTGATGGCTGAAAAACGCCTTAATCCGTTGTTGATCGGCGGTGTGTTGTTGGCAGTCACTTGTCTGTCATTAGCGCTGTGTTCAGAAGAACAATCCAGTTTCGAACCGATGAATAAAGTGCCGGGGTATGACCCTAATGACAAACGCGAAGACGGTGATACCCAAACCGATACGATTAAAGCCCTACAAGCTTATGCACGGGAAGCGGTTAAAAAAGCCGATGCCTTACACGATGATACCCAGGAAAAAATGAAGCAGGTATTGGAAAACCAGCACAAGGTCTCGTCACTGGAGCGAGACAACCAAACCGCTAAACAAAAGCAGAATGACACTCAAGCAGAGATGGATGCGCTGGCAAAAAATTTGGCCACGTTAGAGCAGGAATTATCAACACTACGCCATGATAAAATTAGGCCGCTATCTCAATCTGTATTAAGTGATGATGCGTTAAACGAAGAGGGATTACCTTTAGGGTTTGGATTTGATGATCAGCCGCTTCCCGTTAGTAATCCCAATCAAGGTGAATGGTTTAACCCTGTTGATTGGGTGGAGCCTGATGAAGGGCAGGGTAGTCGCTTTACCGGGTTGCTAAAGCATCCATCAACACCAACACGGAACCGCAGTGAAACTAAAAACCCCGATACTGAGGGTGAAATGGTTGAGCCGGTTTATACCATTCCTAAAGATGCGACCTTAACGGATGGCTTGGCATTAACCGCACTCATTGGTCGTATTCCTGTTGAGGGAGAAACGCCCGACCCCTATCCCGTTAAAATTTATATTGGCAAAGAAAACCTGTTGGCCAATGGCCACGAAATCCCCGAAATTGAAGGCATGATATTTAGTGGTTTGGGCTTTGGGGACTGGAATCTCTCCTGCGTTAATGTGCGCTTAATGTCTGCCACCTTTATCTTTGAAGATGGCACGATTGTGAACCACAGTAGCCAAGGTGAGCCGTTGGGCTATATCTCTGATCCTAGCGGTGTGCCGTGTGTGTCTGGTCGTTTTGTCACGAATGCTCCTGTTTTTTTAACCCAGCGTGTTGGATTGGCGGGCTTGGGTGCTGCTGGTTCTGCTTATGCCGAGGCGCAACAGCAACGACAGACTTCATCTTTGACGGGTTCCACAACCAGTACGGTGGTGGGGGATATTAATAAACTGGTTGCCGGTGAAGCGGTACAGTCGGCGACCGATGAAGTCAGCCGTTGGTTATTGGCGCGACAAAAACAAAGTTTTGATGCGGTGGTGGTGAATCCGGGGGCAGTTGTTTCTGTGCATCTAAACCGCAACTTAGCCATCGATAAAAAGTCATTGGCCAGGAGGTTACGTTATGCAAAAGATAATACCCATACTCGTTATGGTTTGGATTAGTGCTGCTGGTTTGACCGGTTGTGCCAGTCCCAAGGCGCGTGTATTTGGCGAGGATATGCCAACGATGAAGGCCATCCATGATAAGAAATTTAACCGTATGGATGATGAGGTGTTGGCAAAAGCTCAGCGAGTGACGGGCAAACCATTGGTTGCACCTGATAGTGAATTTCAATGGTTGCTTAATCCTACCTTGACGATGTATGTTTTTCCGCACATAACCCCCGCCGGTCAACCTGTGCCGGGTTATAGCACCTTCTTTCGGTTGTATACGGAAGATTATATTGCTGAACCTAGTGAGCAGGGAGGGTGGAAATAAGTATTATGCCGTTATTTAAAAACCACAAAAAAACAGAGAAAAAGAAAGCTAGCACAGTGACCGAGGCCGATGTTGATAAACTGTATCGACGCCCCGTATCATTAACCGATTGGTTACCGTGGACAGATTACGAAGAAGAATCCCAAACGTTTACGCTGGAAGATGGCTATAGCGCGGCGGCGATGTTTGAAATTACCGGTGTGTCTACCGAGGCGCGTTCTGAGCAGTTTTTACGTGAAGTGCAGGCGAATATTCAAACCTGTATTAACCATACGATTCCAGCCCATGACAATCCGTTTGTGTTGCAGTGTTTTGTAGCGGATGAAGATTCGCTATCGAGGTTGTCCAAGGATTTGGGTGCATATGCTGAAGAGAATCATCGCGATACGCCAGAACATAAGCTATTAACAAAAAGCTTTATTGGACGTATGCAGCGGCATTTTAAACGTATTACTACGCCCAAAAGTTTGTTTGATGATGTGATGGTGACCGGAGGCAGTTGGCGGGGAAAAGTACGCCGAGTGCGGGTATTTCTCTATCGTCGCCGTTCAGCGGATGATCGTGACCTGATTGATCCGGTCATAGAGATTAATCAGGTAGCGTCACGATTTGTCACTCAGATTAATGCAACCGGTATCGGGATTCGCCGTTGCAGTGATGTGGATTTATATGCCTGGCTATTACGTTGGTTTAACCCTAAAGCGGAAGTCACCGCCGGTGATTTGGATGCCTTGACGACTCTAATGGCGTTGCCGGAGAAAAAAGACCGTGCGTTCAGTCATGACCTGTCGGATTTGCTCTTTCTCTCGCAACCCGTCTCAGATAATGAAAAAGGTATTTGGTGGTTTGATGACTTACCCCATCGTGTGATTACGGTGGATGCGTTACGGCGTAAACCGTTCCCCGGCCATTTTACCGGCGAGCGACACGTAGGCGATAACCTGTATGCCATGTTTGATAAATTGCCTGAAGGTTCGGTGCTGTCCATCACCATCGTGATTCAGCCGCAGGACATTGTAGAAAACCATGTGGTGCAGATACTCAATGCTGCCAAAGGTGAAACAGCGGAAGCGATGGCGGCGGAGCAGGATGCTAAAGAAGCGCTGAACTGGATGTCTCACGGTGATTATTTATTGCCTGCTGTTCTCACGCTCTTTACGCGGGGTGATTCGTTGGCCGATTTGCAAAATAAAACCAACGAAGCCAATGCTCTATTACTGGCTAATGGTTTGCACCCCATTCGTGAACGGGATGAGCTGTTGCCGTTGGACACGTATATCCACCAGTTACCGATGAACTATGAACCTGAGCGGGACAAAATTAATAAAAAGAGCCGCTTGTTGTTTTCCAGCGATCTGGCCAATTTAGTACCTTTTTATGGTCGCAGCCGTGGCACTGGGCATCCGGGTTTTGTTTTTTATAACCGTGGCGGCGAGCCGCTAACCTTTGATCCGTTGAATAAACTCGACCGTACCAAGAACGCCTTTGGTTTGGTGCTAGGCCCACCGGGTTCGGGTAAGTCTGCCTTGATGGTGTACATCCTGATGCAAGTGGTCGCCATTTATGGGGCGCGTATTTATATCATTGAGAAGGGTGGTTCCTACAAGCTATTTGGTGACTATTGCAAGTACTTTGGTTTGAGTGTTAACCAAGTAACGCTTCATCCAAAAACGGATGTGAGCTTGCCGCCGTTTGCTGATGCCTATGAAATGTTAAAACGGGAAGAGGGCAAAAGCGTCTTGTTGGATGTCGAAGAATCTCTGGAGGCTTCTGATAATAGCGATGATGACGAAGAGGAACGCGACCTGTTGGGTGAGATGGAGTTAAAAGCCCGGATTATGATTACGGGTGGCGACAGCAAGGAAGAAGCGTTGATGACCCGTGCTGATCGACTAACGATCCGCACGGCCATTATTGAAGCCGCAAAAGATAAGCAGGCAGTGAACCCCGATGAAATTGTGTTAACGCAAGACGTGGTGGCCGCGCTAAAAAAACTGTCGCAGGATGAAACCAGTACCCCTAAGCGCCGAGAACGCGCGCAAGATATGGCCGATGCGATGGCTTTGTATTGTTCCGGTACGGCTGGGCATTTTTTTAATCGCGTGGGTAAAGCATGGCCAGAAGCTGATGTCACCATTTTGGAAATGGGCATCTTAGCCAATGAAGGCTATGAGGATCAGTTAGCGCTGGGGTTTATGGGGCTGATGAACCAAATCAATGGTGTGGTAGAAAGAGAGCAGTACGACAGTCGCCCTACATTTGTTTTAGGGGATGAGGCGCATTTAATTACGACTAATCCCTTGCTCGCCGTTTTCTTGGTCAAAATAGTGAAGATGTGGCGCAAGCTGGGAGCCTGGTTATGGCTAGCGACTCAAAATCTTGAAGACTTTCCTGATGCCGCCAAAAAGCTGTTGAATATGTTTGAGTGGTGGATAGCGATGGTCTGCCCAAAAGAAGAAATTGAGCAAATCTCTCGTTTTAAAGATTTAACCGATGAGCAAAAAGGCATGTTGCGTGCTGCCAGAAAAGAGCCGGGAAAATACACCGAAGGCGTGGTGTTATCGGATAATCTCCAATGTCTGTTTCGCAATGTTCCGCCCTCGTTAGCCTTGGCTTTGGCCATGACTGAAAAACATGAAAAACAACAGCGGTCGCAGATTATGCAGGAACAGCATTGTTCGGAGCTGGAAGCTGTTTTTGCAGTGGCAGATTTGTTGGAAGGAAAAAGTGCTATAAAAGAGGCCACTTAATAGACAAATTTACTGATTGATTAGCATTTTTTCGAGGCTTGTTAGAGAGTCTATTATTGTTTCAAATGAAGGCGCTTCTCCGTAGATCATATCGCGCATATTTCGATAGTCTTTCTCAAGTTCTGTCAACGCAGATGTTTCAGGGATGAGCTTAAAGTTATTTGTCAGGCACGCATCGTAGTTAGCAAAGCTACTTCGGAAAAAACACTTCTTGTATTTGATCACATCGTTGAGTAAATCCAAGTTATCCAGTGCGGATTGGCCAATTTCAGATTGAAATAGCAAGTGCAGGTCATGCCAGTGCCTAGACAGGCGTTCTGGATTGGCTTTCATAGTTCCGCGACTACACTCCGCATGGATGAGAGTCGCCTTTTCCCAAAAAGTACGTTCAGGTGCTAAAACCACTGTTTTTGCAGATGGAAATATCAGGTCTTGATTGTTCAGTAGGGAGGCGATATCTGGCGTTACCGTATGAACTGCATTTGGGTCGATGATATTTCTGCCGCCCAACTCGATGAGAATACTGCTTTTTAAATAATCATCCTGTTCTTCGACCACAGAGGGAAAATGTATCCAGATTTTTTCTCCATCATCGGAGTGTTCTATCGTGAGCTTTTCGCTATGGGGTAGTTTATCAACTTGCCCTTGAATATAGGGGATGACTTTTTCGGCTGCGTAAGTTTTCAAGCCTGCTTTAAGTCGGTCGCTGTACTTGCGAATCTGATTGTTAGATGGGCTGCCAGTGAAGGGATCAAACGTATCATTTATGTGCTGGCTTAGTGCGCGATAGTCCACAGTAATGTCGAGGTCTTCAGAGAAACGGTTGATCGCACAGAAGACTTTGGATAGTGATGTACCACCCTTAAACGCCATAGGCAGTGCGTCGGGCATAGAAAATAGGATGTCCAGCGCCCAGCAGACCCACACATCCTTTTCAAGGACATTGGATTTTCGACCTAGTTCTGTGGCTAAGGTTTCGAGAATTTCCTTCTGCTCTTGAGCCGCTAGGTGTAAGAACTGTTCAGCCAATGCGTTGCTCCTGTGTGTAGTGATTAAGTGCCGTGGACATCCAGGCTGGTTTGTTGGTAGCTAATAATTCTTGTAGTTCTTTGGGTTCCAGCTTACTACAGACTTGCTCAACAGCGTTGTGATGAAGCCCTGCTTTGCCTAAAAACCATAGTGCCGATAGTGCCAAGCCGGATTTTTTACCCGCCAGTTGTAGCTTTCGTTGGGCGGCATGTACCAGCTTTATTTTCATCTTCCCAACCGTGAGCGTTCTGCTGGAACCACTGGTGTAGTAAACAGGTTGCGTGGGCATCTGTGTTGATAGCTTAAATCGGCGAGCGGCTTCCGCACCATGTATCTGAATGGTTTCACCATTGGCCTTGGCGATGGTTTGGATAACCTTGCTAATTTCGGGTTTGACTGAGCCGATAAATCGGTTTTTTTTTGGGCGAAGGTAAATGCCATTTGTTATCCGTTCAATGGAGCCTGCCTGAACGAGTCGTGAGAGGGATTTGTCTACGGCAGCACGAGACCCTAGCTTGAGAAAGTAGCTAGTAGAAAAGGGTTCGCCGAGAGAGAAACCTTTGATCTTGTTGGTGACCAACTGCGTGGTAGACATATCAATTCCTTTGTGTGTCAGAAAATATACGTGTATTTCTGACATAATGCAAGTGATATGAGGTAGGCCATATCTTCGATATAGCTGCTCGATAGTGAGGGTTAGTGCCGGCACATAGCATATAACTAACTGATATTTAACATTAAAAACATAAAGTTGAATGCTGATGTTCAGAGTTTTCTTCACGGGGTTCGTATAGACAAAGAGCTAACGCGCTTCGCTTGTTGACCCCTTAACCTCGATCAAGAACCTGCACCCACAGGGAGCAGAACCCTTAATCGATGCTAAGGCGTTGCGGTTTTTGGGTCCTTCCGGCTGGCCCTGATAGGTGCAATTATACCTTTGTTAATCACCTTTCTTGTGTTTGTGAGGCTTAAGTGATGGCGTATTCCCAGGAGTTTTTTTATTATCCCGTTGACGTCTATCTGGCTTCCCAGTTGATTTAGCAGTTTTTTTTGGACCTGGTTTAATTCCCATGGTTTTTTCCTTTAGTCATGCTGCCTAATTTTAAGTTTTAAATGCTATGGCAGCGAATAGCACATAACGTGGAGCTAAAGCCTTAGTTAGGTATGTTTCAAGTGACAGCAAAGGGAAAATAGTTGCCCCCCAACTTGGAGTGGATCCACAGCCTACCCGAAAAATAATGGGAGGCACGGTTCATATTTTTCTAGCGTATGTTGACGACCTGTTTTTTTGAAACAACAACCGATCCCTGCTTCATGATTTCACAGACTAATTCATGCTTTCCACGGTAGGCTGTCCTTTCCCAGTGAGTCAGGTTTTCTGATGTTGAGGTGTGCCCCATATGGTTCGCAGCTTCAGCCTCTTCGCCAGTGTTAATTGCCGTCCATTTAACAGTGTATGGTTTTGGCACATTGGTATTTACCTCAAACTTAAGGTGCTTTCGTTTCGGTAAGAAACACCCGCTTTTGACATTGCGCCCCGTTAGCAGCCCTCCTTGTGATTGGGCAATCCCCATTTTTAGATCAAGGGTATAGCGGCTATCGTTTGCGGACTTATTGAGGTTGGTGGCTTCGGGTGTCCAATAGTCATGCTGGAACATATAGTTCCAGGCTTTTTGAGCCTTGCTGTCATCGCAATCGTCTTTAAATAGTGGTTCAAGTTTAGATAGCACCGACCCAAGGCGTTTTTTGATATTTTTAACCTCGGTTAGAAATTTCTGCTTTTCTGTTAGCTCTTTTGATGAATCTGTCGGGTTGGTTACCGTGCAGTCATAATCCAGTCGTGACTTAATTGCTTCAAGGGTGTTGTAGAGTGCAATGTCGTCACGGTCGTTATGTGGTTTATAACACTCGGATACCAGCGTAGATATCACCAAGCCTCCAGGTAAGATCCAGCCTTCGCGAGCCTTGGTAAAAGCTTTAATCCACCGCACAATACGACGCATTTGTTTTGGGGCTACCCCTGGAGTCACAAAAATACCTTCGCTAGGGCTTTGCTCTGTTACGTCGTTGATGAACCAGTCAGTTATTGCCTTGGGGTCTCTCTCTGCCCATTCTGCGCCGGCATGTTCGAGCACTTCAAGCCCTAACCAATTTTCATAGCGTCTATAAACAGCTATATCGACATGGTAGCCATCGGCATACCAGATTGTTACAGCGTTGGTTCTGGCTTCAGGCTCTTGAGAGAAACCGGTGGCTTTTTCCTTGATTGCTGCGGCCACACGTTTTCTAGCTTCCAGCGGTGATGCGGGTAAGTCATCTTTTTCAAATATCACGGCAATGTCGATATCATAATCATTATTAGGAGCTTTATTGGCAGTATGCATAGCGATACTGCCTTGGAGCAGGCTCTTGGTGAAGTTGGGTCTATCGAGTGCCTTCAGTCCGTCGGATAGTCGGTTCAGATTGGTATCCCGCAGCTCTCGTAAGCGATCAATCTCGCCTTTTAGGCGTACATGTTTTTCATAGAACTCATTCAGCTCGCTATGCATATTGTACTGAGACATTGGCTTCTCCCGTGGTTGAATGTTGCTTAAATATGGCGCTAGTTGCTGTTGAGCTGTTAATAGTGAGTGACCAGTTGTACTTGGGCTTTTCTTTGATTGAGTAGTTGTAAACGACTATTTCAGAATCGATACGTTCGCTAATACAGCGGCCTAATGCAAAACAGAGAGATGCAGGGCCGGAATAGAAAAGGTGAATCCTGTCTCTGTTAGGGCAAGAGTTTTTAATGTGTTCAAGCGTAGCTTTGAACTCCAGACAGGTCTGATCGATCTGGTTGTGGCTGCTAATGAGTTGGCGCTGAGGGCTTTTCGCATTGAATTGCACATGACCAAGTATATTCTCTAGCCCCAGCTCGTCGATTTCACTTTGTTGGACTGGATAGCTAACCCCCACCGACAGGATAATATCTCCAGAGGCGGTACTGGGTGATAGCTTCTCTTTGTTATTGATGATTTCCAAAGATGGATTGACGCTGGCAAGTTGATCCCAGCGGTTGGAATTGTTATTTAGCTCATATATTTGGATTAGGTATTTACTGTCGGCCAGTAGGTAGCCTAGATAGAAAGCTGCTGGTATGTGGGGTAGTCCGTAATAGGAGATTGGGGTATCAGGTGCTGAGCCAACAAAGCTATTGATTTCAGTGGGTACCTTATCCATGCGGCGAATCAATGAGCGGTGATCAGTAAGAACGCCATTGCTATAAGAGTCACTATGATCAACATTGATTTCCCGGTAGCGTCGTAGTCGCTGGATTAATGGTAAGTCAGGCTTTATAGCCTCGAGTGGGAAACTCCCCAAAGAATTGTGTCGAATACCAATGATCTCATTGGCGGTGTGCTTCTTTATCCAGACATGGCTGAGTACGATCAGGAAGAGACCAAGTACTACAAGGGTAAGACCTATTATCGGTTGTGACTCGACAGCTGAGAGCTGTCCAAGTGAATCTTTAGCCAGAACCAGATTGACTAAGTCGATAATTATGGGAGGCTCAATAATCCAAACTCCAATGTCTGACGTCAACTATGTTGTCCGGTCCGCGACAATTATGATGGCCGGTTAGGTGTCGTCGCTTTTGTTGTATTTAGCCTGTTTTAATTGCTGCTGCTTTCGATAGCTTTCTCCTTCCAGTTCGATAATTGTCGCGTGGTGTATTAACCGATCAATAGCAGCCACCGTCATCATGCTGTCCGGGAAGATCGTATCCCAAGCACTGAACGGCTGATTGGCGGTGATGATTAAGCTGCCGCTCTCATAGCGGTGCGCTATGAACTCAAATAACACATGCGTTTCAGCATCCGTTTTCTTTACATAGCCAATGTCATCAATGATGATGACTCGATACTTATCCAGCCGTGTCATGGCCGTCATTAAGTCCAGGTCCCGCTTGGCTTGCTGTAAATGCTGAACCAGCGCTATCGCCGGAAACAGTTTACAACGCACGCCTTGTTCAATAAGCGCATGACCCAGTGCCGTAGCTATGTGGGTTTTACCCGTGCCACTAGGGCCGAGCAGCAGGACGTTATCCGCGTTGTGCGCCCACTCACTATCCTGTTGCAGTTTTGCCAATGCCGCCCGGTTCGGCTTGCTAAGCCGGTCTTGCTCCAGTGCCGTAAAGGTTTTACTGATGGAGAGTTTCGCTTCCCGTACCCACTTTTGTGTCCTGCGCTGGTAGCGATCAGAGAGCTCGTACTCACACAGGGCGGCAAGGTAGTCGGTGTGTGACCAGCTTTTTTCAACCGCCGCTTCCCATAACGATTGATAGTGCCGACCAAAGGCAGGCAGTCGAAGTTCTTTTAATAACAAGGCGACAGAATCACTCACAGCAACACCTCCTGTGCCGTTGGGTTATCTCCTGTCATTGACGATAACAGTTCATCGTAACTCACCAATTTGTGCTGGGGTGAGACGATGTTTAATGCCGATGGATCGCTGACGAGATAACGAGCTTGCAGCTCTGTAATTGACGCGAACTTGCCCGCCTGGGCGCTAGCGAGTAAGTCTTGCCCCAGCGCTTGCTCATCATCGTATTCGTAGGCCAACCGGAGTACCGTGACAATCCATTTGCAGGCTTCGCGGGCTGCCAACTGCTGATCCGCATGACTCCAGAGTTGGCGGTAGTTGTCGTCGGGTAATAAGTCATCACGCAGCTGGGAATAACGAAACGCCTGAGGCTTGGCCGCCAGCGCTCGAATAACATGCCGGTAATTAATACTGCGGCCACGGCTTTCTCCGGGCTTGGGGTAAATGCGAGGCAGTATGAGTGCCTGCTGCTGCCCCACATACAAAGCCAGTTTGTCGTGATAAAGCCTGACCTGAACCCGCTCCCCCATCAGGCGAGACGGCACGGTGTAAAGCACACGCCGAACTTCAATCGTAGAGGAGCGCGTCACCTTGAGGTTCAGTGTCTGGTAGTCTGCGGTTTGAAAGCCCGGTAAAGGTCGTAATGCTTGTCGCTCTTCAGTAAAACGTGAGTGAGAGCGGCGATTAAGCTTTTCGACCACTTTATCAATGAAGAGCTGATAGGCGTCGATACTGTCGAAGTCGTGATGCCCGCGCAGCTTCAATTGCTGCGATAAGCGACGCTTTAACGATCCGTTAGCACATTCAACGACACCGTTTTCATGGGATACCCCAAGATTATTACGGGTAGGCTGCATCTGATAATGGTCGCACAACTCGGCGTAAGCATCCGTCCAAGTATTCTGCTTATTCTTGCGCGCCGCGCTCAAGCTATCCGTACGGTGCTCAACCGGGCTGCCGCCAGATTGTTGCAGTGCGCGCTGCAATCCACAGGATAGAGCGGCATAGCTTTCACCGCCCTGTATCACGGTGACTGAACGCCAGCCGCTATAAGCTAAGCGGTATTGATACAATATATGTTTGAACGCTTCGCCCTTAATCGTGATCGCGCTGTCGGGGTGCGTGAAATCAGAAAAGCCCTGCTGTGCCACAACAGCTTGCTGTCGGAAGATGACATCCTGATCAGGCCCATGCAGAGCCTTCCACTGTTTGATTCGGCGTTGTAGTGTTCGTAAAATACGCTGATCGTAATGACCGGGGTAATGATCTTCCAGATACTCCAGCAAAGTCGTGCCTGTCAGTGAGGGTTCTCGTTCCAGCAATACGATGAGTTCCGTACTCCATACGGCGGCGAGCGGGTCTTCGCGGGTACGCCAATCCCTTTCGGGCATATTGCGAGGGACACCTACTTTTTCAATGCGTCTTCCTGATCGGGTGGATATTCCTGCTTTAGCTGCCGCCGTTTCTTGGCTGGCCCCTTGTTGTCGATGCTGCATATACAGCTCCTCTTGTCGGTTGGTTATGTGTTGACCTGGCACCTTGTGCTCCACTGTGGAAAACAAAGCGCCCATTGTCACACCCAACCGGCCAAGATAATTGTCGTCAACCGGTCACCCTAATTGTCGCCGAACACTCCAACGACGATTAACAAATAACCCGCTCTCCCCGTTAGGGGGCGGGTGATCCAATGCAATATAAATTCCAATATTTTGTCGACTACTTTCAAGGTTTTACTCTCTGCGTTGTCATCATATTAGTAGCATATCATAATCAAAATGATTAGGCCAGCAGATTAAATTGACTATAATATCTCTGCTCTGGTAGGATGGCACCAAATTAGCCTCCAGCAGAAGATGGTTTTGGAATGGATGAGATAAGTCAGTCTCAAAAAGAGCGTATAGCCCATATAGACTTCAGGCTGTTCTTTCTTGGATCTATTGGTCGAAATGATTTGGTTAACCGTTTTGGTATCAAGCCAGCGGCTGCAACTCGGGATATCGCGCTCTATCGGAAGAGGGCCCCTGATAATATTGAGTACGACACAAAAGCGAAGCTCTATGTGGTTGCTAGCAGCTTTTCCCCCTTGTTTGAGTATCATCCAGATAGAGTTCTATCCGCTTTGTCCTTAGGGTTAGGTGATGACCGTGTTGATGGTAATAAGCCTTTCATCAATTGCGAAACGCCATCGCAGCTTAGTAAGCCGAATCTAGAGGTTTTAGCCGTTATATCTCGTGCGATCTACAACAGGCAGGCTGTCAAAATTGAATATCGATCAATCAGTAGTGGATTTACTTCGAGAGAAGTAGTCCCATTTTCGCTTGTCGATAATGGTTTGCGCTGGCACATAAGGGCTTATGATCGTCGAAGGGATCGGTTTACAGATTTTGTCATCACTCGAATTACTAACCCTTTACTGTTGCCGGAAAGTGAAATTTTGGAAGAAGAGCAGTCATCAGCTGATATTCAGTGGAATAGAATTGTTGAATTAGAAATTGTGGCGCATCCACTACTAGACCATAAGGAAACTATAGAAATCGATTATGGTATGACTGATGGTATTCTAGGCATAAATGTTAGAGCTGCAGTTGCTGGTTATTTATTACGTAGATGGAATGTGGACTGTACGGCTAAAGGAGTACTTGAGGGCGCTGAGTATCAGCTTTGGTTGGGAAACAGGCAGGCACTTTACGGTGTGGATAACCTGATTATTGCGCCTGGATTTAATCAAGATCCATTATAAAAAAACGGACGTTACAATGTCGAGTGCCAGTCCCCAACAGCTAAGAAGTAGATTCAATGAGTTCAGGGCAATCGAGGAAGTTATTCACCCAGTTCTTGAGGAGTAAGTATTTTAGTTTGGGTTGAACTGATGCTTGTGAGTGAAGTTACTGAACGGATATCTGCCTACAATCGCGTCATGTAGTACGGTTTTAGAAAATAAAGCCAATATCAACTCGTTGAGAAAGTGATGATGGAACGACCTCGCTACCTAACTAAATCCCGCTACAAAATTGGCCTTGAATGCCCAACCAAACTTTTTTACACCGCTAAGAAAGATTATCTCAATGCTAAAATGGATGACCCGTTTATGGCAGCCCTTGCCCAGGGCGGTTATCAGGTGGGGGAGTTGGCCAAACAGTATTTTCCTGGTGGCCATGATATTGTTTCTCTCGATTATGAAGAGGCCGAAGCACAAACTAACGCATTGCTCGAACAAGAGGATGTCATTATTTATGAGCCAGCGATTCGGTTTAATAATTTATTTATCCGTATTGATGTGTTGGTGAAGCAGGGTAATCACTTTGAGTTGATTGAGGTGAAGGCCAAATCGATTGACCCTAGGGATGAATCTCCGTTTTTTGGTAAGCGTGGTGGGTTATTGAGTGGTTGGAAGCCGTATCTTTATGACGTAGCCTTTCAGCATTATGTATTAGCTGGGGCTTTTCCCAATAGTACGATCAATTGTTTTTTAATGTTGGCCGATAAGCATGTCCAGTGCGCTACCGATGGTTTGAATCAGAAGTTTAAAATCACCCGGGATAATAATCGTCTTGGCGTGGCGGTAAGCCATACCCTCTCCATGCAGGATCTCGAACATAAGGTGTTGGTAAAGGTGCCTGTCGATGAGGCGGTCGAATATATATACGAGCAGTTACATGATGATGATAAATCCTTTACCGATCATATTCAGCATTTAGCTCGTGAATATGAAAATGATGACAAAATTCCACCGAGTGTAGGTTCCCAGTGTAAAAAGTGTGAATTTATCTGTAATACAGAACAGGAAGCAGAGGGGTTTAAAAACGGCTTTAAAGAATGTTGGCGTCAGGCTTATAAATGGCAGGATAAGGATTTTGAAGAAGCGCATATGTTCGAGTTGTGGAATTTCAGGGGCGTGCAGAAGTTAATTGATACGGATAAAGTGAAGCTGGCTGATTTGACTGAGGACGATGTAAAACCGAAAGATGATGGTAAGCCGGGCTTATCCAATAGCCAGCGCCAATGGTTGCAGGTGGAAATGTGCCGTGATGGTGAGACGGAGGCGTATTTGGATGTGCAGGGCATTAAAGCTGAGATGGCGAGCTGGACTTATCCTCTGCACTTTATTGATTTTGAAACCACGACGGTGGCCTTGCCGTTTACTCAGGGTCGGCGTCCTTACGAGGGCATTGCCTTTCAGTTTTCCCACCATGTTGTGCGTCAGGATGACAGCATTGCCCATGTGGGTGAGTATTTAAATACGGAACGGGGTGTTTTCCCTAATATTGATTTTGTGCGGGCTTTGAAGGCGGAGTTGGAGCAGGATAAAGGCACGATTTTTCGATATGCGGATCATGAGAATAACTTTTTGAATTTGATTGCTAAGCAAATCAAAGCTGATGCGGATTCGATTGAGGATGCGGATGAATTATTAACGTTTATTCAATCAATCACACATTCCACCGGAGGCGTTAAACCGCCCTGGACGGGTGAGCGTGATATGGTCGATTTATTGAAGCTGGTGAAGCGGTATTATTATCACCCTGATATGAAAGGCTCGAATTCTCTGAAGCAGGTGTTGCCGGCGGTGTTAAGCGGCTCAAAGTTTTTACAGAAGAAATATAGTCAGCCGATTTATGGTGAAGGTTGTAAGATTCCCAGTTTACATTTCAAGGACCATATCTGGATAAAAATGGAAGAGGGGAGGGTGGTTGACCCTTATAAGCAATTACCTTCTTTGTTTAAGGGTGTCTCGGAAAAGAATGTGGCCTTGTTATCGGAGGAGGATGAGTTGTCCAATGGCGGGGCGGCGATGACGGCGTATACAAAGATTCAGTTTGAGGATATGAGTGAATATGAAAGGGAAGAGTTGGAACAGGGATTGTTGAAGTACTGTGAGTTGGATACGTTGGCTATGGTGATGGTGTATGAGGCATGGAAAGATATGATTTAAGGTCTGATGTGTTTCGTAGCACACTAAAACGCGTATTATTATGAATCTCTGTGCAGTAGCTAAGTGTGGCTTCGCCAAAGTCACATTCACTGTGCTTCTTACTCGAAAAGTTTAGCTTGTGCCTGTGCTCGTGGACTGAGTGTCCGCTTGTATAGTTTCTGCTTGTTTTAGTATCTAGTCAAAACGATTATGCACCCAAAGCCAGGAGTCCGCAAAAGGCGAAGAGCCGCCCCTGGATCATTTGTAGCTCTAGGGACCACAACCGACTAAGAAAGAGCATATTTCTAGCTCCGACGACTCGGCCAAAAAGGTAATTTACCTAGCGATACAGCAAGCATCCAAGAAATGGACGATGCCAATAAGGAATTGGAAACCGGCCTTGAACAGGTTTATGATTGAGTTCGAAGACCGCTTAAGGGATTATATTTAACAGGGCAGTTACACAGAAATATTTACAGTCTCGCCAATTTAGTAGCGAGTTTTTCAACAGTATCAGGCGTTAGCCGTCTGTCAGGGTATATCGCGACCTGTTCCAAATATGTCAGACCGGGTTCGAATCACTATAGCTTATTCTGTTACAGCTATTCTGCACTACAGCTTATTCGATGACTAATACATTAACGTTCTTTTCTGCCTGTACCGTTAATTGTTATTTTTTAACCCCAGATTGCCCATCATCGAGACATTGAGTATTTTCAGGAGAAATATCAGTGTTTCAAGTGACTGGGCGCTATGCATTATTAATAACGTGTGCGATAACAGGATTTGCCTCTTATGCCGATGAGGTTGCCGTTCCTCACTCCATCGTCGTTATTACGTCAGATCAATTTCCCCTTTCGGGTATCACTGTTTCAGGTGATACCCCACCCTATCAACTGTTTAATCTGGATGCTGTTGATCACATTGAACAGCGCTTTGGCAAAAATTTACCCGCTGATGAAGATAAGGCTTTGGCCCTTATGAAGCAGCGTATTGCTGCTGTTGGACAAAACCAATTGAACAAGGAATTACGGGAGGCTTATCAGGCATTAATTCTCTCGATGAAATACGGCCTGGATCGTTACCCCGCTGTTGTTTTTGATCAACAAGTGATTGTTTATGGGGTGACGGATTTGTACGCGGCAACAAAACGGTACCGCCACTGGTTGAAAGAAACGCAGGAGGTGGTTGCTGATGACTAAGTGTGCGTGGAAAGGCTTTAGCACCGGATTGATAATTCTCTTGTTGTCGAGTCACAGGCTACAAGCAGTGGAATTAGAGCCAACAACATTAACGCTAAGCGACATTACCGGCGCGATGACATTGGATCAAACATGCCTAAATTATTGTATTACCGGCGTGTGTGTTTGGCTGAGATGCAGTATTTATGAGTGTGACATTGAAACTAGCATCCGGGTGAGTCATTACAACCCCGATCTTATTGTCAGTGTTTACGATGAGCCAGGTGATAATCCGTGGGAGGAAGCGCAATCAATATACGGTTCATTGGAAAGTCAGGGAGCTGATAGTTTTGTGGGGCTTTTTCACGATGCCTTTGTGGGCGGTGGACACCGAGTTGAAGGCGGCAATCCCAATACTGATCACAGTTTACGCTTCAAAGAAGCCACGGCAATTGGTCACCCGTTTAGTTCATTAACGGATTCGATAGCGGACAGTGGTTATTACTGTCCTTCAGAAGCGGAATCGATGGAGCCCTATTTATCATCGGGCTTTGATGCGCTGGTATGGCGTTTGGGACTACCCGAAATGCTGTACCTGCTTAACTTGCTGCCAGGCCGCCGTGTTGTTGGCTCCGGTATTCAGCAGCAATGGGGGCCGGTGTGGCCTCGCACAGGTTTTATCAACCAAAAGGACGATGTGAAAGCTGCCGCTGTTGTTGCGCAGCGTGTGGGCAATATCGTGACGCAAATCCAGCAACCGCACATTTATAACCCACTGGACGGCAATAACTACAATCGTACTTGGCTCCCCGGTGAATTGGTTGAGAACGACCCTGATACGGGCGTATGGCAAATGCTGGCTCCCAAAGTTGATACGCAATGTTATGCGTTTGGTGAAAATGATGTGTATTCACAGTCATGGTCTACGGGCAGGCAATCGGAAGACAACCGTTATGCCTTTGCGTTGTGGCGGCCTTATGAGTGTTGCGAAGCCAAGGGCGCGTATCTGTTTACGGTGCCGGTGGAGGTGTGTTTATGAACTGCATAAGCAGAGTATCCACTCAATGCTGCCGTGCATATCTTATCACTATTGGTCTTTGTCTTTGTGCCATCGGTACGTCAGTACGGGCCGTAGAAGCACCTAATGATGACAGTCTATTTTATTACAAAATAGGCGGTGGCCGAGATATTGCTATTCCTCCCAGCCTCAACATTACTACCCTTGATTTTTCGCTGAATGGACAGGCTTCTGCCCTCAGTTGCAGTGGCTTCGACCCGATGGTGGCGATTGAAAGCTCCATGGAAAATATTCGTAACGGTGTGGACAATGCAGTGAATGCTATTGAACTAGCAGCGGCTGCCGCCATTGCTAACTTACCGGGCTATATCCTACAAAAAGCCAATCCGGGTTTATACGACTTATTCCAAAATGCGCTATTACGTGCCAATGAAGCGTTTTCATTAGCGACCAAAAGTTGCGAGCGCATCCAGTATGAAATTAGCCAAAACGTCAATCCGTATGATGAGTGGATTACGATGAGCTGGGGTGATTCATGGAAGCAATCGGTGGGCGTGGGTGGGGCCAATATACATGAAGCCGTAGAGGATGCCGAAGACGCGCCAGAAGACGGTATTGAATGGGTAGGGGGTATACGTCAGGGCGGCGCTAACCAACCACCTATCCATGTGCTATCCGATGTGGCCAGTGCAGGCTTGAATATATTGTCGCAACGCTCACCTGAAACACAAAGTGATTTGCCTAGCAGTGCGCCGTTGTATCGGCATTTTACTGGCCCAAATGAGGTGGATGAATGGATCAATGAAGTGCTGGGTGAAATTGAAGTGGGTTTGTGTGAAACCTGTAGTCGGGGTACTCGCCCTGGCAAGGGTTTAATGCCTCATATTGAACAAACCGCTGAAGATATTATCCCGTTATTAGTGAGTTTAGTCGCTGGTGCAACGCAACCCACTCGTGAAAACCTGGAGGAGGTTGAAGCCCCCGGTATTGCGATCACCTTGCAAGTTGTTTTAGCTATTCGCAATCTGCCACCACAAGAACAATCGATTTTGATTAATAAATTTTCACAGGAAATCGCTGAAGCGCGAGTGATGGAAGAGGCGATGATTATCCGCCGATTATTATTGGCCGGTCGTAAAGAGGGTTATGTGGCCGCCAATAAAATTGCCCAAAATGAAATTACGCTGGCATTGGATGAATTGGACAGTGAAATCCGCAATGTTATTTTTGAAAAAGACATACGCAGTCAGTTTGTTACTTCCACCGTGATTGAGTTGTTGCTGCGAGACAATGCGACCCGTCAATCGTCAGTGAATACACCGGCAGCGGTATCATCGGATTCTCGACCCCTCAAAAATGGCGGGGTGCAATAATGAATTTCGCGACTCTAAAGGGGCAGTGTCTGTTGTGGCTTTGGACGTTGATGGGTTTTTTTGTGTTACTGGCCGTTGGGTTTATGGTGGCACTATGGATGGGTGCTGAACATCAAGCTGTTCAGCAGAAATTTAATCAATTACCTTGGGCCTTGTGGCGAGGTTTTGGTTATGGCGTATTACTGTTGTCATGGCCTCGTTTAGTTAGACTCGTCATCAATTACCGCCAGTCCACATCCCGTGGGCAATCCGTGAGTCGTCGGCCACTCATCATCTTGATTGTTCTGTATGAACTGCTATTGGTTCAAAACCCTTTAGCCACATTATTTCGGTGGGTGGGGTAGACGGTGGCCGTTGATAGCACGCTTGAGTTATTCACTACCTTGTTTGGTTGGCTGTTTTACAACAGCATCTGGGATGTGTTGGTGGCGACTGGCATGGTCTTTTTGCCGTTCCTGGGTATCTTGCTGGATACGATTATTCGCTCTTATGCGGGGGAAGATGCGCAAGAAGCGGGCAATACCACGTTGCGTATTATTGAAGTCGAGTTTTTTGTGGCGTTCTTTGTCATCGTTATTGCCGCTGTACCGGCTACGCCGTTGAATGCGGTGGATTTGTCTTTTACACCGCGTGCTTTGATTGGATCGCCTGCACAACCGGTAGCAACGGTAAATAATTCCCGTACTACCTATGGTGGAGGTATCTCGTTTAGTGGTGCGCCTGTGACCGTCAAGGTGCCGGTGTTCTGGTTCGCAGTGATGAGCTTTAGTTCAGGGTTTAACCGAGCGGTGATGGAATCAGTGCCACCGACTTTAAACTATCGGGGTTATGTGGATGAACTGATCGATGCCAAAATCAGTGATCCCAAGCTACGCCATGAAATTAATGATTTTTTCAGGGATTGTTTTGTTGAAGCTCGATCTAAATATTTGGCGGAACGACCTACCAGTGCGGCCATTACTAATTTGTTAAACCGCTATGGTGTGACTGATCCTGATTGGATCGGTTCTCATGTCTATCAGGAAATACCGGGGTATTACAATGTGATTCGTGCCGATTCGGTGCGCGAAGGTTATCCGTGGTCAGCACTCAGAGACGTAGAATGGGATGCCAGTAATGCCCCTATTTATGGGAAGCCATTTTGTACGCAGTGGTGGCAGGGCATTCAACAATCCATTCTCAGTGAATTGGGTGATCTGGATTTATTGTCTGCTGCCGCAGAACCGAGTTGGGATCCCGCACCACGCCGTGATGCGATTATTCAAATGGCGTTAATTAATTCGCCACCGCGCTGGACAACACGGGGTTACGATTTTGCCTATGGCAACTTGGTGGATTTCAGTGTGGGTGACCCCGGCATTATGGTGTCAGTACAAAATGCGGCGCAGCAGGGATTAGCCGCTTATGGCCTCGGTAAAACCAGTGTTTCTTTTGCCGCCTATTTGCGGGTATTTCTTGAAGCGGCTCCGATGATGCAATCACTTGTGTTGATGGGACTGTACACGCTGTTACCGTTTTTTATTTTATTGAGCCGGTATAAATTTTCGTTGTTAATTCTGGGCGCAATGATTTTATTTTCTGTGAAGTTTTGGACGGTGCTTTGGTTCTTTGCGTGGTGGGTTGATCAGAATTTGATTCAAGCGCTGTATCCTGACCCTGGCAGTATCACGACGTTGTTTAGTACGGACTTAACCTTGAAACGCATCATTCTTAATTTTTTAACGGGCGCATTGTATCTGGCATTACCATTAATTTTATCACTCTATCTTGGGTTGGCAGGTATTCGCGTGGCATCGCATTTGGACGGTGTCTCTACGAGTTTGGCGCGAGGAATTTCAGGTGCAGGAAATATTAATCCGCGTATTAGAGGCCGGTTAAAAAGTACGAAAGGAGCATCTAGTAAGAAAGGAAAATCAAAATGATGGAGCGTAGTACAAGCCCTTTTATTGAAACACACAGTTGCTATTGCTGCCTCAATAGCACCTTGCCAGGTCAAAGGCATCCTCACACCGTGATCAACGCAACAGCGTGGTATGCAGTGGCTTCTACTGAAGCGCTGATTGATCAGTTAGTTTACTCACCCACTGGGGGATTTGTTGCCCCTTTGGGTCAGCCGTTCTCTTTTTTGATCTACTCATAAAACAGGAGAACTGCTATGAGTCAACCAGCTAAACAAGCAACAAAAAAATCCGAGAACACCACTGCTCCCGCAGAGGAGGTTCGTTACTTTAACGAGTACGCCAACGGTATTGGTTATCTCAATGGTGTCCGTGAATTCGGTGCCGAGGGAAAACCTAGCCGTCACGCCGTGCAAGTTGCCGTAATCCAAGGGCCAGAAAACGATGTGCATTATGAGTATCACGATCTCATTATTGCGTCGGAAACTGCGCTTAAAGTGGTATTGGAGCACCGCGAGGCTATTGATGACGAGGATGTAAAAGTGATCGTTCGTTTTAAAATGGCCAACCCCCGCGCTAAGCCGTTTATCTATAAACAAGGTAAGCATGCTGGTGAATTGGGGGCGATTATCGGTGGGTTTCTGACGCGGATATTGTCTTTGAAAATTAATGGTGAGCAGGTCTATGAAGATATGCGCACCTTTGATGGTCAGGATACATCTGCTCAGGCAGTCAATGGATAGAAAACCATCGGAACAGCAGCGTTGATACTTCAACCTGTTGTTCTTTTATTTCTCTTATGGGAACCACCGTTCCCATAAGAACTGGCTGTGTTCCCTTTGTTTTTTGGGAGTACAGTTTATGAAAAGCGTTAAACCTTCAAGCGAAATGTATGCTACCGATACAACGTTTGAGCAGGAAAACCAACTGATTGCAGAAGCCAAACACTTGCTTTACGCACGATTGAAAACACGCGATCAGGTGTTTACTTCACCCAGCGCAACACGGGATTATCTGCATTTGCAATTGTCGGAACGACAGCAAGAAGTTTTTTGTTGTTTGTTTTTAGACAGCCAGCATCGATTGATTGAATATCAGGAGTTGTTTGTGGGTACGATAGATGGTTGCAGTGTTTACCCTCGTGAGGTGGTTAAATCTGCGTTAAAGGTAAATGCCGCCGCTGTTATTTTTGCACACAATCACCCATCCGGTGTGGCGGAGCCAAGTGTTGCTGATGAGCGTATTACTGAGCGATTAAAAGAGGCATTGGCACTGATGGATATCAGGGTGCTAGATCATTTGATTGTCGGTGATAGTAGCGTTGTTTCGTTTGCAGAACGTGGGCTTTTGTAATTGGCCAACATCCGCACCTTTAGAGCTACAGCTCTCTAGGTGTTGATTTTTTCTATTGGGAACTACCGTTCCTATTACCTTGCCGGGGAAGTGTTTTCTTCCTCGACAGGGCGGAAGTATACCCCGGTGCTTATCCAATCTAGGAGAAACACTATGAGTCATACTTCAAGTAAAACAACCGATGAATCATTGTTTGGCGATGTTATTTATACTTACACCCGTGCTCAAGCCATTGAGGACGGTGTATTGATTGACCCAGGTTCAATGGCTAAGGAAGCCGGTTTTAAGTGGCCGGTTGTTCTAACCGCTGGAGCCTGGGAAGATTGTGTCGCATGGACGGATGATGATAGCCAGCAACAAAAGATCCATCAGGATCAATCGGGTCGATTATGGGATGTGCTTTATATGGCATCCTTTGCTGTTCGGACAAACAAGAGTTCAGGGGATCGAATCTTGTTTGAACTGTATCGAGTGCCGAAGGATGGGCGGTCGATGGACGCTAAACTGACCACGCTGAAGCTGATTGTTGGGCCGGGTGATTCGAGTGAGGCAGTGATTACGATTTTGCTGCCACATGAGGATTAACTGAAATTGGTATAAGAAAAAATAGGCTGCTTAGGCGGCTATTGTGAACATCTATAGAGCGAGGGTTCTATAGATGTTTTTTTACCAGTTATCGTTATAAGCGTCTTGGTCGTGATGGTTGTCGTAAATGCCATCAAACCGTTTAACTGGATCTATTTCACCTGTACGGTAGTTGTGCCAGGTCTTGCCAAGCGGCATACGCTCTGGCGCATCACCACCATCAATCAGATCGACTAAAAACAAAAGCGCAGCCCAGCACATCTCCAGCGTGCCAATTAGCACTATTGTTATTAATTTACAGAGTAATTTTAATAGGCGCATTTTCCTCTCCCAGCGAGTCTAATATCGCCAGTGATACCTACAGTGTACGCTATTGTGAGTAAGAATGGTGATGGATATTCATTTTATGAGTACCGTGCGTTATTTTAAAAACGAAGAAGCTAAGTATCAATATGTTCCCGCAAAGCTCCCCAAACCATATGTAAGTCGAGATTGGCTTCTTCGGCTATGGTGATAAGCCGATGACGGATATCTAATTCTTCGTGGGATTGCCATAACAGCCAGACTTTATGTTCCATTGCCTCATCACATTGTGGCGGGCGACCCATACTGATGCCTTTTAGGTTTAGTATTTCTCGGCGGCGGGTAAATTCCGAAGCATGCATGCCGAATAGGCGGCGCATCAGTGTTCGAGGTGCGCCCAGTAGTAAGTAAGTGTTTTCCAGCTCATGTACTTCTTGTTTGTTCTCCAACTCTATGAGTTGTCGTTCTAATGCTGAGGGATCTAACTCCAGAGTTAGATAATTCCCAGCACGATGAATGAGCCATTTTTGCTGGGGCAGGTTGAGTTTAGACAGTACCGCAATAAGCTTGTCGGGTAGGTTATTTTCCTTGAAGTGAATAGATTGCAGAGAGTCCAGTGATGCAATGAGCGAATGGGCAGCGGCGCGACACATTTTATCCTCAAAATTAGCCATATGTGTAATTACCTGTGTAGTCCGTTACAAGAAACAGTCCTAAAATTCCATATTATTGATGTGAGAAAAAAAAGCGCAGAGAAACAGTCCAAAACGGGAAGACTGTTATTTAATTCGGGTTTATTAGATAGGCGCGATAAAATTTAATTTATTCAAAATCAAATTATTTAGGATAGATAATTGTTTGTAATGTGAATGCGGTCACAGTGTGTTTGGTGCGTACTTCCGCTCTTTGAGGAAATGGTTCAGTAAGTATGAAACGTTTTTACTCGCAGATAACAGCTGTGACATACAGTATGAAGGTTTAGCTAAGCCAGTCGTTTAGCCTTTCACAAAAGAGGTCTATTGTGACAAAGCCCTTAGTACTGTGGATCGATGGAAGAAGAACGCGGGCAGGCCTTAGCCTGCCTTTATCCCCTGAATATAAATACTGTGCCGAGACTTTCTCATGTTGCGTTTGACCCAGGTTACCCAAACCGTTTTTTGTTTGGTTAGTATGATATTAACGGGGCTGTTTGCACTGTCGTTGTCGGGGGTTAGTCTTAATGAGTTGTCAGCACCTGACGGTGTTAATAAAACGCTGTATTTGGCGGTATTGTTTGTGCTGATTGGTTGTTGTGTCGATATAGGAAAGTACCTATTTTGGACGCAGCGTCAACACAGCACATATTTTGTAGTGCTAAGTCTCACTTTAATGACTTTTTCATGGCTGGCCAGTTGTGCTTTTTTTATGTCATCTGAGGCTAGTTTATTGCAGGAAGCGCAGACTAACACCGGTGAATATGTGGCACTACAGCATCAGATTGAAAGTCTTACCCAAGAAGTTTCTCACCATGAACGCTTATTGGATAACCGCTTAAACAGTACACATCATAAACAATGGGAGGCCGGTGAAGGTGATGCCAATGCTATCGCGAAACTTCGTGTTTCTTTGAATGTACTGATTGAACGACTCCCATCCACAGGCAGGGACAATGCCGCAGAGCAAGTGCCAACGGCTCAGTTTTTTAAGCAGGTGGGGGAGGTGCTGAATGTCAGTGTGGATACTGCCAGAATCATTGGTTATGGCATTCTTAGTTTGTTGTTGGAAGTTAGCACGTTAGGGATGATTAGTTTAGTGCAGGTGTTTAGAGCCGATCTGAAGGAGGGTGGCCGAGCCAATAGTGATGGCAAAGGGGCTTTTATCCACAACAGTGACCAATTGAACCTGGCAGCACAGCAAGCCGTTATTCAGTTAATCTGCGATATATTGAGTGGGGAGGTACCGCCGGTAGTTCGTAAGCTCAGAGCGGCTGATTATGGTGTTGATCACAGTGTTATCCAACAAATACTGAAAAACCTCCATGCGATTGGGTTGCTGGCAGATGACAAAAGAAATAGCTATAAACTTGTCATTGCAACAGACGCAGATTCGGTTTGCTGAAAAGACCCTGTGTGGTCAGAGATGAGGGACAGTCCTATATTAGGTTGGCTTGTTTTGCTTGATTAAGTAGATTTCCGGTACAATTAGCTAGGTCGTTCAATTAAAACATGAATTATTTTCAAATAAATTATTAAACATGGTATTTTCTATGGTATTTGAGTTAGTGGGTTCCTGTAACCATTTGAAATCAAAAGAAAATAATCTCTTGTTAACAATAGAATGGGAATGAGCAAGAAAAATGGAGAAGCTAATGTCGCAACGTAAGTTAGTTATCGGCTTTATCGGTAAAGATCAGCCGGGTCTGGTGCGGTTGATTGCCGATGTGGTTAGCCAGCACGGTGGTAGCTGGTTAGAAAGCCGGATGAGTCAGCTGGCGGGTCGGTTTGCCGGTATTGCTGTGGTGCAAACCGGTGTCGAGTCGATAGACGGCCTTAAAGCAGCATTGCAGTCACTTGAACAAATTTCGTCCGTGGTGGAAGAAGCAGAGCTGAAACAGGAGTTCGCTCAGGAGATCAAAAACTCACGGATACTTGAGCTCAATATCGTCGGTCCGGATCGCCCTGGCATCGTGTATGAAGTCAGTCAGGCTTTAGAGGCGCACGTGGCGAATGTGCTGGATATGGAAACCCATATTTCTGCTGCGCCCATGACCGGTGAGCTGACTTTTTCAGCCGACGCCACGGTGGAAGTGCCTTTTGAGATGGATTGGCAGACCCTTGCGGAACAGATGGATGTAGTGGCGCTCGATTTGGGTGTCGATATTTTGCTGGAGGAAGAGCCGGATCAATGAGGCCGGCCACCTATTGGATGCAGCTAGCGCTAGAACTTGCTGAACAGGCGGCCAGTTATGACGAGGTTCCTGTAGGCGCGATTGTTGTCCGGGACGGCGAGCTCATAGGCAAAGGATTTAACCAGGCTATTTCAAGCCATGATCCAACCGCGCACGCAGAAATCGTCGCTCTCCGGGATGCGGCGAAACAACAAAATAACTATCGACTACCAGGTGCAGAGCTATACGTCACTATAGAACCTTGCACCATGTGTGCAGGCGCGCTGGTTCATGCTCGCATCAGCCATTTGATTTTTGGTGCGAAAGAGCTGCGTGCGGGGGCGATCTGTTCCAGCTCACAGGTGCTGGATAATCCAGGCTTGAATCATCGCGTGCAGGTCACCAGCGGTATTTGTGAATCACAAGCAGGTCAGCTCATGGTTGACTTTTTTAAAGCTAAACGAAAGTCTTAGGAGTGAGCATGTCGCGGTCGCCGCTAATTCTGGAAGGTTCTCCAGCCCTGTCGCCATTCCGTGTCGAAAAGGTGCTGAAAGATATCGGCCTGCCTCAAGTGACAGGTCTTGTGACCCGTTTCTTGCATTTTATAGACTTGAACGAAAATTTGACTAAAGATTTATCGACGGCAGATGCAGCCAAGCTTGATGTCATTCTGAGCTACGGGCCGACGCTCGAACAAGCTGCGCCATCTGATGCCGCACACTACCGGTTGGTCGTGCCAAGACCGGGCACAATCTCTCCCTGGAGTTCTAAGGCCACGGACATTCTGCACATTTGCGGTTTGGCGGATGTGCATAGAGTAGAACGCGGCATTGCCTATTACTTTTCGGTGACCGGAAGCTTAAGTGACCAGGATAAGCAGAGAATTGATCAGGCTATTTTTGATCGTATGGTTGAGGCGGTTTTAGAATCAAACGCCGACGCCATTCGTCTATTTGCTGAAGCTGCACCTCGGCCACTGCGTATCGTGCCGATTCTGACCGAGGGCCGTCAGGCGTTGTCGACAGCCAATACGTCGCTAGGGCTCGCCCTCGCTGAGGATGAAATCGATTATCTACTGGATGCTTTTATTGATCTTGATCGCGATCCCACCGACGTTGAACTGATGATGTTTGCGCAGGCTAACTCCGAGCACTGCCGGCATAAAACTTTCCGTGCCAGTTGGACTCTGGATGGCAAGGACCAGTCGCACTCTTTGATGGATATGATTCAAAATACCTACCGCACGACCAACGGTGAAGATGTCTTGAGTGCCTATGAAGACAATGCTTCGGTGATTGTCGGCAGTGAAGCGGGGCGATTTTTTCCTCATCCAGAATCCCGCATCTACAACTATTCTATCGAAGATATTCATATCTTAATGAAAGTTGAAACCCATAATCATCCAACGGCCATCGCGCCATTTTCAGGTGCAGCGACAGGTTCTGGCGGCGAGATTAGAGATGAAGGCGCAGTTGGGCGAGGTTCAAAACCGAAAGTCGGACTTACCGGCTTTAGTGTTTCGGGGCTTAAAATCCCCGGTCACCCTGAAGCCTGGGAGCTGGATTACGGTAAGCCAGAGCGGATTGCCAGTGCGCTCGACATCATGCTCGAGGCACCAATCGGTGGCGCGGCTTTTAATAATGAATTTGGCCGGCCGAATATCGCGGGTTACTTTCGTAGTTTCGAAGCTAACGTTCATGGTGAGGTGCGGGGCTATCACAAGCCGATTATGATCGCGGGTGGTATGGGGAATATTCGCGCAGGTCATATTGAGCAGCGAATGATTGAGCCGGGTGCTGCACTGATTGTGCTCGGTGGACCGGCTATGCTGATCGGTCTTGGTGGTGGTGCAGCGTCGTCCATGGCTTCAGGTGCGAGTGACGCAGATCTAGATTTTGCTAGTGTGCAGCGCGGCAACCCAGAAATTGAACATCGCTGCCAGGAAGTGATTGATCAGTGTTGGCAACTGGGCGACAACAACCCCATTCAGTTTATTCATGATGTGGGTGCTGGTGGCTTATCGAATGCTCTGCCGGAATTGGTTAAAGATGGTGGCGTCGGCGGTAATTTCCGGCTTCGAGACGTGCCTAACGATGAACCCGGTATGTCGCCTCTGGAAATCTGGTGCAATGAAGCGCAAGAGCGATATGTGATGGCAGTGGCTCAGCAAGATGTGGCGCAATTTAAGGCGATTTGCGATAGAGAGCGTTGTCCGTTTGCGATCGTGGGTGAGGCTGTGGATCAGCAGCAATTACTCGTGAACGATACCTTATTGGCATCGAACCCAGTCGACCTGCCAATGTCAGTACTGTTTGGTAAAGCGCCGCGACTACACAAAGATGCGCAGAGCCTGGTTCGACAAGGTACGCCGTTACCTGCGGATATTGAACTGGCTGATGCGATACATCGAGTTATGGGCCATCCTACTGTGGCCAGTAAAAACTTTTTGATCACGATTGGCGACCGTACAGTGGGTGGTATGGTGAGTCGGGATCAGATGGTGGGCCCCTGGCAGGTACCGGTTGCCGACGTGGCTGTTACGACGAATAGCTATCAGGGCTATCTCGGTGAAGCGATGGCGATGGGTGAGCGCACCCCTATTGCCTTGCTGGATAGTGCGGCATCCGGTCGAATGGCCATCGGTGAGACACTGACCAATATTGCCGCAGCAAAAATCAAGCGGATTCAGGACGTCAAATTAAGTGCTAACTGGATGGCAGCAGTGGGTCATCCTGGCGAAGACGCTAATTTGTACCGGACGGTTGAAGCCGTGGGTATGGAGATATGCCCGGCACTTGGTATATGTATTCCGGTTGGCAAGGATTCTATGTCCATGCAAACCCGCTGGCACGATGGTAATGAAGACAAATCTGTCACGTCACCACTGTCCCTCGTTGTGACAGGTTTTGCCCCGGTCACCGATGTGCGGGAAACACTTACGCCTCAACTTGAGACTCATGCAGATACTGTTTTGCTGTTGGTCGATTTAGGCAAAAAGCGGTTGGGCGGCAGCATACTCGCAGAGTGTTTTAGTGTGATTGGTGAGCAGGTACCTGATGTTGAGGATCCTGACCATCTGAAGGCGTTCTTCATTTTGATGCAGGCCCAGACCCTTCGCGATTGTATTCTTGCGTACCATGATCGAAGTGATGGTGGTGTGTTGGCAACGCTAACGGAAATGGCTTTTGCTTCACGTTGTGGGCTCGATATCTTGCTCGATAGTGGTGATGCATTTGCTGACCTATTTAATGAAGAGCTTGGCGCAGTGCTCCAGGTGGATGCTGAAGATGCCGGTTCGGTGATGGATACCCTTAATTCCGTTGGTTTACCCTGCAGCGAGATTGCCCATGTCAGGTCTGATCAGAAGATTGTGATCAAACGTGGTACGGAAGTCTTGTTCGAGACCGAGCGCGCAACATTGCAACAACGTTGGGCTCATGCCAGTTATCAAATCCAGCGCCTGCGCGACAACCCTGGCTGCGCCGATGAGGAGTACGCCACCATCTCCGCGGATGACTCTGGCTTGTCAGCAAAGCTTAGTTTTGACATGGATGAAGACATCACTGCGCCGTTTACTACTGCTCCTTTTATAAATAGCGGTGCAAAACCACAGATTGCGATCTTGCGAGAACAGGGCGTCAACAGCCAGGTTGAGATGGCGGCAGCATTTGATCGTGCTGGATTCGAGGCAGTGGACGTACACATGTCCGAACTTCTGGCGGGCAGTCAAAATCTGGCGGCTTTCAGAGGGCTGGTTGCTTGCGGCGGGTTCTCTTATGGCGATGTGCTGGGTGCTGGCGAAGGCTGGGCAAAGTCGATTTTGTTTGATGCGGCAGTAAGAGACGAATTTACAGCATTTTTTCAGCGCGACGATACCTTCGGTCTAGGTGTGTGTAATGGCTGTCAAATGATGGCGCGCTTGAAAGAGTTGGTGCCAGGTGCAGATCATTGGCCAAGGTTTGTGACCAATCGTTCCGAGCAGTTTGAAGCCAGATTGTCATTGGTCAGAATTGAAAAAAATCGTTCGGTATTGCTAGAAGGCATGGCGGGCTCTCACTTGCCCATCGCTGTATCGCACGGCGAAGGCAGAGCGGAGTTGTCCGAGGCTGCCGCCGAAAACTTGGATGGCGTCGCGATTCGCTACATCAATAGCCAATTGGAAACGGCTGATACCTATCCGGCCAATCCGAACGGATCTCCGGCGGGTATTGCCGGTCTCACCAGCCTGGATGGTCGCTTCACGATTATGATGCCGCACCCTGAGCGCGTTTATCGTACCGTGCAGAACTCATGGCACCCGGCCGACTGGCATGAAGACAGTCCCTGGCTGCGGATGTTCAGGAATGCCCGGGTGTTTGTTAACTAACCGGTTCGTTAATTAGAAAGGTTCATGAATCGGTTAACGAAAGTGGGGCTGAGCGGCTTAGGTTGCTACGGTCTATGTTCACATAGCGGGTCGGAAATTCGTTGCGTTTGCGATCGGCAAAGAAATGCTCAAGCGTCTGGGTGATTGCAGGAAATGACAATTCGTCCCAGGGGATGTCTTCTTCGTTGAACAATTGTACTTCTAGAGATTCCACACCGGCGCTGAACTCAGGTTTAGGCAAATCTGCGCGAAAGAACATATAGACCTGAGAAATGTGCGCCACGCTGAACACGGTATAGAGGTTTTGGATGTCGACTTCTGCGTTAGCTTCTTCAGCGGTCTCTCTTAATGCACCGTCCGAAGTGGTTTCTCCGTTCTCTAAAAAGCCTGCTGGTAGTGTCCAGTAACCTTTTCTTGGTTCAATGGCGCGTCGACACAAGAGCACTTGATTTTCGAACACGGGTAAGCAGCCGGCAATAATCCGCGGGTTCTGGTAGTGGATATGATCGCAGGAGACGCACACGAAACGGTGGCGGTTGTCCCCCTCGGGGATAAGGTGTTCAACGGTTTTGCCGCATTGGCTGCAATAGTTCATAGCGGCAGTATATCGTGTCTTTCCTGCTGCAGTAATGGGTGTCGGGCGACACCAGTTACTTTATTTAGGGGTTAATGCTGTTAGGAGCGGAAAGGTAGGATGACGGCGCTTTGAGCCATTTGTTCCATATCCGATTCATAGAAGGCTTGAAGATCGCGCTGTTCTTCACTTTGCAAAGAGGCGCGTAGTTCCCACAGCTTCTCGTGCATCATTGCGGAAATTCTGATGCACCCTTCCAAAGGTGTCTTGCTCTTGTTCAATTCCATATCGACTTGCCACTGCAAACCTCGCAGTCGCTGCTGATGAGATTTGTCAGCCGATTCGATAAGTGCGTCCACTGCTTCCTGTCTAATTCGATCGAGTTCGGCAGGATTTTTCTTGGCGACCTCCATCAACCTATCAACGTTGGGAAATGCGTAGTCCATGATGTCTCTTGTCCTAATGGTGCCACTAATAGTTGAGCTGATGATATTTACAATTTTTTTAATATACCCGCTCGAAATAAGAATGTGTATTTGCGTTGCGACGGTTGGTCATTCATGACTTGACCCCGCCGCCCAATCGGTTCAATCGAATTGCTGCGGGCCTTTATTTAAAAGGGTTTCAGGAGGTCGGTAGTCTTTTCAGTACAGGGTCATCTGAGCAGTTGTCACTTTAATCACGAAAGAATATAAGATGGCATTTCGATCAAAACGCTATCTCGAAGACGAATCAACAATCAATCGACAATCAATCGTAAAAAAGGGTGCGCATTTATGCAGGATTTCTCGGGTAAAGTGGCCGTGGTAACAGGCGGAGCGAGCGGTATTGGACTGGGTATGGTTCGCGCATTTGCGCAGCGTGGTATGAAACTTGTGGTCGCGGACCTTGATGATGCGGCGCTAGCGGCGACTCTCGCTGAATTGTCTAACAATAATATTGAGGCGATCGGTCATCGTTGCAATGTCGCAAAACTGGATGAAGTAGAAGCGCTCGCTGCAGTTACGATGGAGCGGTTCGGTCAAGTCAATGTGCTGTGTAATAACGCGGGTGTTGGTATTCCGACACCCGCTAGTCGTTTCAAGCTTGATGACTGGCAGTGGATTATTGATGTCGATTTGTGGGGCCCAATCTATGGAGTCAAAACGTTTTTGCCGCTCATTGAAGAGGCGGGAGAAGGGCATATCAACTCTACTTCTTCGATGGCAGGCCTCATCTCAACCGCGACGTTAAGTGCCTATAGCGTGGCGAAGCATGGCGTTGTTGCATTGATGTCAGCGCTGGAGCGAGAACTCCGTGCCAAGAAGAGCCCAATCACCGCCTCTGTTCTATGTCCAGGTCCGATCAATACCAACATTAGCCAGCACTCGGTAGATTACCGACCATCGCATCAGGACAAACCCAGACGGCCGCCAAAAGAAAATAAAACGACTGCTAGCATCCAGGCTTCTCTTGAAGCGGGCATGCAACCCGATGAGGTGGGTGAGTTGGTTGCCAACGCCATCAAGGCGAACAAGTTCTGGATCCTGACGCATCCCCACTGGGCGAAGGGCGTACAAAAGCAGCTCGACGCGCTTAGGGACGACCAGACCCTGACGAGAGGCTAGAGGGATGTTAAGCTTCCCCTTTTGTGTGATGACTGAAGAGGTAGATAGATGATTTACGCGTTGGGCGAGCGAAAACCAGAATTCAGAGGTAGTGATTACTTTATCGCGGATGGCGCGATCATTATCGGCTCTGTCATTTTGGAGCAAAACGCCAGCATCTGGTTCAACGCGGTCTTGCGTGGTGATAACGACATCATCACTATTGGTGAGAATTCGAACATTCAGGATGGCTCAGTGCTTCACACCGATGGCGGTATGCCGCTCACGGTTGGTAAGAATGTCACGGTCGGCCACAAGGTCATGTTACATGGCTGCGAAATCGGAGAGAATTCTCTGATAGGGATCAACGCTGTGGTCTTGAATGGCGCCGAAATCGGTAAAAACTGCCTGATTGGTGCCAATGCATTGATTCCTGAAGGCAAGGTGATCCCCGATGGTTCTCTGGTGATGGGATCTCCAGGCAAAGTTGTGCGCGAACTCAGTCCCGATCAAATCAAGGGTCTCGAAATGAGCGCTATGCATTATGTCGAGAACTTCAAGCGGTATAAAAAGGATCTCAAACCTCTCGTTTGAGGCGTGGTGCTTGGCAATTACTCTCTAACGGGCTATATTTACGGCCCTCAGCACAATTACTAGATAAGAACGACTACACTAGACGTCTATTCAAGAATGATTAGACCAGAGAGCATGATGCTTAATTCAATAGAGACAAGCTTCATCGCTTCCGGAACTCCGCTTCTGGCACTCGCTGCCGCCTGTTTTTCCGCACTCCTGCTAGTTGGTCTACTGCTAAGACTGCCGTTGTAGGCGGCCCGTCTAAATTCCTACATCGTCCTGTATTCAGCTCGCAAGAGCGCCCAAAACCATAAGCAGACAGACGAATTATGAAAGCAGAAAACACAAAATCGACCCCTAACGCTGGCGCATCTAAAACCGGCTATAAATCCATGCCGTTTCAGAAGTACAAACCTTTCAAGCGAATCCCTTTGCCTGATCGTACCTGGCCGGATCAAGTCATTACCGAAGCGCCTCGTTGGTGCAGTGTAGATTTGCGTGATGGTAACCAGGCGCTGATTGAGCCGATGACGCCCGCAGAAAAGCTGAAAATGTGGGATCTTTTGCTGGATATTGGCTTTAAGGAAATCGAGGTTGGTTTCCCGGCTGCATCACAAACGGACTTCGACTTTGTTCGCAAAATTATCGAAGAAGACCTGATTCCAGAAGATGTCACCATTCAAATCCTCTGCCCTGCGCGTGAAGAATTGATCATAAAGTCCTGTGAGTCGCTTACTGGTGTCAAGAATGTGGTCTTCCATCTTTATAATTCAACGTCGACTCTGCAGCGCAAAGTTGTTTTTGATATGAGTCGGGAAGAAGTGATTAAACTTGCTACCGATGCAACAGAGCGAGTGAAGTTCCATACGGACAAACTGCAGTCTGCTGGTACCAGGGTGACGCTAGAGTATTCGCCTGAGAGTTACACGGCGACGGAAATGGATTTTGCCGTTGAGATTTGTGATGCGGTGATGGAAGTTTGGCAACCGACCGCAGACAACAAGGTCATTCTCAATTTACCGGCGACGGTGGAGATGGCGACGCCCAATATTTATGCGGATCAGTTGGAATGGTTTTGTCGAAACCTAAAAAGCCGCAACCAGGCCGTGATCAGTTTGCACACTCACAACGACCGGGGTACGGGTGTCGCTGCTTCCGAATTGGGTTTGATGGCGGGTGCAGATCGTATTGAAGGCACCTTGTTTGGTAATGGTGAGCGTACCGGCAACTGTGACGTGATCACGATGGCCATGAATATGTTCTCCCAGGGCATTGACCCAAAACTTTACCTCTCTGACATGCCTCATATCGTGGCTGTCTCGGAGGCGTGCACCAAGATTCCAATCCACATTCGCCAACCCTATGCGGGAGAACTGGTATTTACGGCATTTAGCGGATCCCATCAGGACGCGATCCGCAAGGGCATGGCCTTTGTTGAAAGCGGATCTGTTGGCGCCTGGGAAGTGCCCTACCTGCCGATTGATCCAGCGGATGTGGGGGGTTCATATCGGGAAACCGTGCGCGTGAATAGCCAATCCGGTAAAGGCGGTGTGGCGTTTATTCTTGAAAATTACTTTGGCGTATCGCTGCCTAGACCTTTGTTACTTGAGTTCAGTCCTATTGTGCAGAAGATATCAGAAGCTTCTGGTGGCGAGCTGAAACCAGAAGCCATCTGGGATGCCTTCGTGAACGAGTTTATCGACGTGAAGGGTGAGTATGAACTGATAGATTATAAAGTTCGTTCCGTGGACGAGGGTCAGGAGCAATGCACAGCGACTGTTCGCGTAGGTGACAATACGCTTGAAGTCACTGGCATAGGGTCTGGTCCGATTGATGCGTTTGTCGCGGCAATGGTCGAGACCTTGAATGAACCGCTAAACGTGATGGACTATCAGGAATATTCTCTAAACGAGGGTAGCAAGGCGCAAGCTATTTGTATTCTGTCGATTTCTGACGATGCTGAGAATAAGTTCTACGGCGTAGGTATTAGCCAGAACACTACAACGGCAGCTTTCAAGTCAATTATCGCAGCGATTAACCGCCGCTGGAAAACAAGCTAGGAGGGGATTGAGTAGAGGGCGGGTTGCTCATAACACTACCCTCACCACCCTCTGCCCTAAACCGTGTTCTAAGCCTAGAAAGCCTCTGGCTCTATAGAGACCCGTGCGGTTCTGATTCGGTTGTCCTGAATTTGTAATATTTCGATTCGGTAACCCTCGATTTTCATGCAGACTGTCGAGTCCGGTATGGTTTCTAGATACTCAATGATCATCCCATTCAAAGTCTTGGGTCCGTCTTGAGGCAAGAGCCAATCTAACTGTCGATTAATGAGCCGAATATGTGCGCTGCCGTCGATGAGGAATGATCCGTCGTCCTGGGGGTGAATATCGACGCTGCTCGTCGCCATGTCCGTGGTGAAGTCGCCCACAATTTCTTCCAGAATATCGTCCAGTGTGACAATGCCTTGTATGTCGCCGTACTCATCTACCACCAGTCCGAAACGTTCTCTGCGTTGCTGAAAATTGATCAGTTGGGTTTGTAACGGTGTGTTCTCCGGCACAAAGTAAGTCTCCTCTGTGCACTGCAGGATTGCCGACTTGGTTAGATCATCTTCGGTTAAGAACTTCGCGGCGTTACGTAAGTGCAAAATGCCCAGCACATTATCCATCTGACCTTTAAAAACCGGTAAGCGGGTGAATTGTGAGGAGCGGATCTGGTTGACGATCTCATCTAGCTCATCATCGATATCGATACCATAAATTTCGGTTCTAGGGACCATGATGTCCTCTACCGATACCTTGGCCAGGTCGAGTACACCGAGCATCATATTCTGTGGATGAGCAGCAATTTGAGACCCTTCGAACACGACGGTACGAAGCTCTTCATGGCTTAAGGTGTCATCACCAACTTCATTATGGCGTATACCAATGAGCCTGAGGATGGCATTGGCAAAGCCGTTGACCGCCCAGACAATAGGAAACAATATCCACAGTAGGAACTTCAAAATATACGACGACGGCAGGGCAATTTTTTCTGGGTAGGCTGCCGCTATCGTTTTGGGTGCAACCTCGGCAAAGATCAAAAATACAAAGGTACATGCCACAGGTGCGAACACCACGCCGGCGTCGCCAAAAATTTGGATAGCAATCAGGGTGGCAACCGACGCTGCGGAGAAGTTCACGAGATTGTTGCCGATCAGGATGACGCTGAGTAGGCGGTCAGGTCGTTCGAGTAAACTTTCAGTGATTTTCGCGCTGCGGTTTCCCTCGTTAGAGAGATGCCGCAACCGAAACCGGTTCATAGCCATCATGGCGGTCTCAGAACCAGAGAAATACGCCGATAAAAACACCATTACGATAATGGAGCCAACGAGTAGCTCCGTCGAGGGTTGGTCCAAAAGGGACAACCTCCTTTGCGATTGGGAGAAACGTTTTATCGATTGCAGGGATGGGTGTCAAGCAAGCAAGAATTAACTACGCCCAAGAATGAGTTCCAGAACCAGTTTGCTGCCGAAATAACCGAGCACTAAAAGGCTGAATCCGGCGAGCGTCCAGCGCGAGGCAAGGGCGCCACGCCAGCCGTATTGGGCGCGTCCCCAGAGCAGAATCGCGAACACCACCCAGGCTGCTATTGTGATTGCGGTATGGTGGACGAGTCCTTGCTGGTGAGCGTTGCCGGGGAGAAAGACAAATCCGGTGGCAATAGACAGGCTGAGAAAGACCAGGCCGAACCAGATTAGCTCGAACATCAGATTTTCCATGGTTTGCAGCGGTGGTAACCGCTTCAGCACGGCCAGCTTGCGGTGTTTGAGTTCATGGTCACCAAAAGACAGGAGTGCGGCCTGAAATGCCGCCACGGTTAACAAACCATAAGCGGTCACGGATAAGAGGATGTGCGCGACGATACCGTCGTCGATGTCATTTCTTGGGGTGTAGGCACCCTCGTTAAACAGGGCGAGCAGTACCGTGAAGGTCGCAAAGGGGAATAGCAGTACCATCAGGTTATCAACCGGACGGCGCACACTGCTGGCCACAACGATGACGGCAATCGCCAGCGAGGTCAGAGAAGCCATGGGATAGATGCCGATATTGATCCCGGCGCTGGTATAAATTTCCTGGTAGCTAAACACTCCATGTAACGCGACAGCAAATAGTGCCGTGGCGATAACAATGATCCGGCGCAGGCTGGGTTGCAGCGAGTGGCCAAATAATTGGATAGCGGCACTTACTAGATAAAGACCGCAGGCTAAGCCGCCTGTAAGGGCTGGATTCATGGGCGTTGATCGACCGTGTTGATAGACCGTGTTGATAGACCGTGTTAATGGACTGTTAAGGTGCTCTGGATCATTGTGTCACAATGTCATGTGGCGTTGAACACTCACTGATCGCAGACTGTCAGTATTTTTGGGTATAATGCGCAACCCCAATGGCGTAACCCAGGTTTCACTCGTGTTTGATTCGTTAACAGAGCGCTTAAGCGCTTCCCTTGCCAGCATTACAGGCAAAGCCAAACTCACTGAAGAGAATATTCAAGACACGCTTAGAGAAGTGCGCATGGCGCTGCTCGAAGCCGATGTGGCCTTGCCAGTGGTCAAACAGTTCATTGACCAGGTTCGCCTGCGAGCCATTGGTCAGGAAGTCTCAAGCGCTCTGTCGCCAGGCCAGGTATTCGTCAAGATTGTCAGTGACGAGCTTGTCCGGGTCATGGGGGAGCAAAATGATACGCTCGATCTGACGACCCAGCCGCCCGGCGTTATTCTGATGTCCGGCTTGCAGGGCGCTGGTAAAACAACATCTACCGCTAAGCTCGCACTGTGGCTGAAAACCCGTGAGAAGAAAAAGGTCATGGTCGTTTCGACCGACATTTATCGCCCGGCGGCGATTGACCAATTACGCACTCTGGCGGCAGAGGCGGAGGTTGGCTTTATTGAAAGCCAGCCAGATCAAAAGCCCTCTGATATTGCGGCGAATGCCCTGGACGTTGCTCGCAAACAGTTTGCAGATGTATTGATTGTGGATACGGCAGGTCGGTTGGCGATTGATGAAGGCATGATGGCCGAGATTAAAGCGTTGCACGACCAGTTGAGACCGGTCGAAAGTCTGTTCGTGGTGGATGCCATGACCGGTCAGGACGCGGCTAACACAGCCAAGGTGTTCTCTGAAGTCTTGCCGCTGACCGGTGTCATTCTTTCCAAGACCGATGGCGATGCCCGTGGTGGCGCGGCGTTGTCGGTTCGCAGCATTACCGGCAAGCCGATCAAGTTCATGGCCACTGGCGAGAAGATAGAAGCATTAGAAGCCTTCTTTCCAGAAAGGATAGCGTCGCGCATTCTTGGTATGGGCGATGTCATGACGCTGATCGAAGAAGCCGAACAGAAAATTGACAAGAAGAAAGCTGAAAAGCTCGCGAAGAAGATCAAGAAGGGCAAGAAGTTTGACCTTGAAGACTTTCGCGACCAGATCCAGCAAATGAACAGTATGGGCGGCATTACTGGCATGCTCGACAAGCTGCCAGGCATGGGCAATATGGCCAAGGCGGCGGAAGAGAAACTGAGTGATAACCCTTTCGGTCAGCTTGAGGCGATCATCAATTCCATGACGCCAGGCGAAAGACACTATCCTGACTCGATTAATGGTTCTCGTAAGCGGCGTATCGCCATGGGTTCCGGTACCCAGATTCAAGATGTGAACCGTCTGCTAAAACAGCACAAACAAATGCAAAAAATGATGAAAAAACTCACCAAAAAAGGCGGCATGGCTAACATGATGCGAGGTATGGGCGGTATGATGGGTGGGCCGCCACCGCGGGTCTGACGGTCATTTTGAGCCCTAAATTTTTCCCTGTTGATTCAATAAGTTGCATTAAGATTTGTGTCAAATTAACAGTTTAATTCTGAGCCCCAATCCCGTACAATAGCGCCCCTTTCGCCGGTCGAAAGACTATTCAGCGCAAGCTTTCTACGGAAATATCAAAGGAAATCAATAGCATGGTAATCATTCGGTTATCCAGAAGCGGTAGCAAAAAGCGTCCGTTTTATCACCTCACCGTTGCAGATAGCCGCGTGGCTCGCGATGGGCGCTTTATCGAGCGCGTCGGATTCTATAACCCGATTGCTCGTGGTGCAGAAGAAGGCGCTCGACTCGATATCGATCGTATCGATCATTGGTTGAAGCAAGGCGCTCAAATGAGCGAACGCGTTCAGCAAATCGTTAAGGCTTACCGCAAGACTCCATCTAGCGAAGAAGTGGCTGCTTAAAGTTTCTTTGGTGACGGATTCCGCAGATGAGTTGGTGGTTGGTGCCATCAATGGCGTTTACGGTATCAAGGGCTGGGTCAAGGTTTACTCCTACACTAGCCCTCTTGAGCAGATATTAGCGTATCAGCCCTGGATCTTGAGGAAGGGTGCCAAACAGAAGGCACTAAAGATTGCAGACGGTAAAGCACACGGTAAAGGCATTATTATTTTGCCCGATGGGTTTGAAACCCGAAGCGATGCTGAAAGTCTGATTGGATACGAGATTTGGATTAACAGAACGCAGTTACCCGATCTGCCAGAAGGCGAGTTCTACTGGCATGAGTTACAGGGAATGACCGTGATCAACGAGGCCAATTTGGTGCTCGGCAAGGTCGAACAGATTATAGAAACCGGTGCGAATGATGTGCTGGTCGTGAAAAGCAACGAAGCCAGTATCGACGATCGAGAGCGACTGATTCCTCTGGTTATGGATCAGGTGGTGTTGCGAGTAGATACCGCGGTCCGCGAAATTCGCGTGGACTGGGACGCGGACTACTAGGCGATCTACCAGAGAAATACTAGCGAACGACAAAGCTAAGGCTTACAAGTTAATGAACATTAGTGTGGTAACACTTTTTCCCGAGATGTTTACCGCCGTTTCAGAGTCCGGCATCACCGGTCGAGCGATTGAGACAGGATTGGTCAGTTTGAGTTTTGCCAATCCCAGGGAGTTTACTCAGGATAAGCACCGTACGGTTGATGACAAACCCTACGGCGGCGGGCCTGGGATGCTGATGAAAGTGGCGCCTCTAAAAGCGGCTATCGAGTCAGCGAAAACAGCAGCAGGGCCTGATTGTGAGGTGATTTACCTATCTCCTCAGGGTGTACCTTTGACGCAGCAGATCCTAATTGATCTTGCGCAGCGGCCTGGGTTGGTGCTGGTCGCCGGACGATACGAGGGTATTGACGAGCGGCTGATCGAGCATGATATAGATGCGGAATATTCGATTGGCGATTATGTATTGAGTGGCGGCGAGCTGCCGGCGATGGTGCTAATAGATGGCATCACGAGATTGCAGCCCGGCGCGGTTGGAGACAGTCAGTCCGTGCAAGAGGACTCCTTTAGTGATGGTTTGTTAGATCATCCGCACTACACGAGGCCAGAGACGGTAGACGGACTGGAAGTGCCAGCAGTGTTACTCGGTGGAAATCACGCCGACATCAAACGCTGGCGATTGAAACAGGCATTGGGTCGCACCTTATTACGGCGGCCTGATCTGATTGAAAGGCGCAACTTGAGCGCGGATGAGAAAGTATTGTTGGCTGAGTTCGAAGCAGAGCAGGCCCAAGAGACTAAGACTGAGGACTGAACCATGAAAAATAAGATTATTGCCGATATCGAAGCGGCCCAGCTGAAGCAGGACCTGCCGGATTTTTCTCCCGGTGATACGGTTGTGGTTCAGGTTAAAGTAAAAGAAGGCACGCGTGAACGTCTGCAGGCTTATGAAGGTGTTGTTATCGGTATTCGTAGCCGTGGCATCAACTCAGCTTTTACAGTTCGCAAAATCTCTCACGGTGTGGGTGTTGAGCGGAGCTTTCAAACACACAGCCCGATGATCGATAGTATTTCTATCAAGCGTCGTGGTGACGTTCGCCAGGCCAAGCTCTACTACTTGCGTGAACTGAGTGGTCGTGCTGCTCGAATCAAAGAAAAGCTGGGCAAGTAGTAGCTTTTAAGTAGTAGCCCGGTAGGTAAATGCTCGGTAAGTAATAGCCTTTACCAATCTGAATCGCGAAATGCCGCTATCAAGCGGCGTTTTTGTTTTTGTTTTTATATTTTATGCAGTTCAAGCAAAGGTCTGATCTTGGCAGGGCTTAATCATAAGAGTGTTAGACTCCCTCTCAATGGATACCGACAAACCACTTCTCGAAAAATACATCGACAGCCTCTGGCTCGAGAAAGGTCTGAGCCGCAATACCCTGGAATCCTATCAGCGCGACCTCGAAGCCTTTCGGCAGTGGCTCGATGACCGGGCGATCATGTCCGTTCGCCGAGAGGATCTCATGCGCTATCTGTCTGACCGGATGGCAAAGGGCATTAAGTCGCGCTCAACTGCCCGCGCGCTCAGCTGCCTCCGAGGCTTCTATCGATATCTGTTGCGGGAAAATATGATCACCGAGGATCCGACGCTACAAATACAGAACCCTAAGCTCGGCCGGCCCCTGCCGGATTCTCTAACGGAAAGAGAAGTGGAGCGGCTGTTGGCGGCGCCTGATGTGAAAACCGCCATCGGATTTCGCGATCGAACGATGTTAGAAGTGTTATATGCCAGCGGGCTTCGCGTGTCAGAACTTGTCGGACTGCGCCTAACGGATATCAATCTTCGTCAGGGCGTCGTGCGTGTCATGGGCAAAGGCAGTAAGGAGCGCCTGGTGCCGCTGGGCGAAGAAGCCATCAGTTGGCTTCAGCGTTATTTGCTGGAGGCGCGTCCAGAATTGTTGAAAAAGAATCTGGTGGAAGATGCCGTTTTTCCCAGCTCGCATGGCAAACTTATGACTCGGCAGACCTTTTGGCATCGCATTAAAGTGCATGCGGTAACAGCCGAAATAAAGCGCAAAATTTCACCTCACACGTTACGTCATGCCTTCGCGACACATTTGATTAATCACGGTGCTGATTTACGCGTTGTACAACTGCTGCTGGGTCACAGTGACCTCTCGACGACTCAAATCTACACTCATGTCGCGCAACAACGATTGAAATCTCTGCATCAAATGCACCACCCCAGGGGCTAGCGATTGGGCACAGACCACCGTCTGTCTGGAATTAATCACCACCGAAGCCGGTCTATAATTGCAACGGCATGCCCGTTCATGCAAAGTCCCCAATCATAAATGTAGTCCGGTCCAAATCATGCCAATCTTCAAGATCTTCTCCAGGTTTACTTTGTTCGTTTTGTTCGTGAACACATTTTCTCATGTTGCTCTGGCGGAGGACGATAAAGCAGAAGCACTGATACGCGAGCGGCTCTTAGCGGCGCGACCTGACATCCCCATTTTGGACATTCAACCGGCGCAAATTCCTGGCTTCTATGACGTCTATTTACCCGCGGGGCAGGTGCTGCATTTCACCGCAGACGGTAAGCATTTTTATACTGGCGACCTCTACGGTGTGACGGATGAGCTTGTCAATCTGACGGAAAGCAGCCGTTCTGTTCAACGCAAGGAAGTGGTCGATAGCATCGATGAATCCCAGATGGTGATTTTCTCACCGCCGGAAGGGCTTGTTAAAGCCACGGTAACGGTATTTACGGATATCGATTGTGTGTTTTGCCGCAAACTTCATGATGAAGTGCCTGAACTCAATCGACTTGGCATTGCGGTCAGATATCTTGCTTACCCTCGGTCTGGGCCTAATACGCCCAGCTACGATAAGCTGGTATCAGCCTGGTGTGCCGAGAATCCTAAGATGGCGTTGACCCGGGCCAAGGCCGGTCAAGATATCCCCGCTGCATCCTGCGAAAACCCCGTTACCGCCCAATATGAACTGGGTGGACGCTTAGGCATTAATTCCACACCTTCAATGATCTACGAAGATGGAACGCTCGCGCGCGGTTTTATGCCAGCAGGAGAATTGGCAGAAGCGCTCGGTATTCTGTAGCAGCCAAGCGGCGAGGCTGCCTAACATCTAAGTCAAGGCGCAGCAACGACTCGCGCGACTATGCTAATATGTTTTATTTATCGGTCGGTTTATATTGAATCGGCTGGCAGCTGGACAGAACTTGAATAATCCACGCCGTGCAGAGCGTCTTTACGATCTTGAAATCAGGAGAAACCTGACTCGCAATTATGTGCCGTTGCTATTTCACGGCATGTTGGGTCAAACGGGGTTTCGTCTGGTGAATGCACCAACGTTTCTTCCCGCCTATATTCTGATGTTATCGGATGGCTCCGATATCATGGTCGGGCTGGCGCTCTCATTGCAGGCCCTTGGCATGGTGCTGACACCCATGTTCGGTGCGACTCTGATCGAACATCGCAAGCGGGTTCTACCGATCGGCTTTTTGGCCGGCGGCGCGATGCGCGGGTCCGTGTTATTAATTGCGCTGGCAGGCTTCTTTCTGGAAGGTCAGGCCACCCTCTACGCCATCCTGTTCAGTCTGCTGCTGCTGGGCATGTTTGCTGGCATCCAGGGCGTCATCTTCAATTTTCTGAATTCCAAAGTGATCCCGGTCAATCGGCGTGGCAGGCTGACTGGAATGCGCAATTTCTTGGCCGGCATCATTTCCGCCGCGGTTGCCTGGGCTGGTGGCCATTATTTGATTGGTGAAGTGCCCACCGCCGAGGGATATTCCTGGACCTTTGTGCTGGCGTTTGTACTCACCACGACCGGACTCCTGATGTTGCTCGCCATCAAAGAACCAGAGCCGCCGACGGTCAAAGCCAAGCAATCACTCTGGCGGCGAATGGGTGAAGTGCCTCAACTGCTGCGTAGTGATGCCGCGTTCACCCGCTATTTTCTGGCGCGTTCGGTGGCGACCATGGGCCGTATGGCGATGCCTTTCTACATCTTGTATGCCGGCCAAAGTATTGGTTTGAGCGGACCCACGCTTGGAACATTGACCGTCGCATTTACCATCTCCGGTACGATATCGAACCTGATCTGGGGCGCCGTTGCCGACAGAAAAGGCTTTCGATTGACCTTCCTCGTATCCATTGCCCTGTGGATAGCCTCGACTATCTTGCTCATGTTTGCAGACACACTGCTACTCACAACTATCGTGTTTGTTGGTATTGGTGCCGCATTCCAAGGCTTTCAGAACTCATCGATGAACCTCACCCTAGAATTTGGTGACCGCGATGACCTGCCTGTCCGCATTGCCATTGCCAATACCGCCTCAGAAATCGCCGGAACTATTGGCCCACTGCTCGGCGGCGTGCTGGCAGCCTTGCTGGGTTATGAATCCGTCTTTATGGTCTCAATCCTGTTCCTGGTCGTGGGTGGCCTCGTGGTCCGAATCTATGTGTCAGAACCCCGCCACGGCAAGCGGCTCGCTCAGTAGAGCCTTGGTAAGTCGCTAAGATAACTAGCGTAAGGTGGCGAGTGCGCTTTGGGTGAGCATCAAGTCGAACGTCAATTGGGAGAACTAGTCGATAGCCCAGAGGGCCGTAAGCAAGCGGGACAAAGAGTTCTCGTTGTCTGCAGCGGTGCAAAGCGTTAACGAGTGGGTAGTGACTGACCCTGCTTAGTAGCAACTAAGCTTTATGGCAGTCCCGAGCAAAATTCCGTAGTATTGCCGCTTCGCTAATTAGGCCTAAAAAAGCCCTATCGTTGGACCAAGATAATGGATGACTTTCCCCGAATAAAACGGCTACCGCCCTACATATTTAGTATTACCGATGCGCTTAAACAAGAAGCGCGAAGTCGTGGTGAAGACATCATCGACTTTGGTATGGGTAACCCTGACCAAGAAACCCCCAAGCACATTGTTGACAAATTAATCGAAACCGTGAAGCGTGGCGACACCCATCGCTACTCCCAATCCAAGGGAATACCAAGACTTCGCCGGGCCATTTGTAATTGGTACAAAGACCGGTTTGATGTGGACCTGGATCCAGAGAGTGAGGCCATCGTCACCCTCGGCTCGAAAGAAGGTATTGCCCATTTGGCCATGGCCATCTTAAGTTCTGGGGATACAGTATTAGTGCCCAACCCATCCTATCCTGTGCACCCTTACGGATTCGTTATCGCTGATGCCGACGTGCGCCATGTACCGATTACCCAGGGCGGCGATTTTTTTGCCGAACTGGAACTCGCAATCAACAATACCTGGCCGAAACCCAAGGTACTCGTGATTAACTTCCCGAGTAACCCCACGACTCAATGCGTCGAGCTCGAGTTCTTTGAGAAAGTGGTCGCGATAGCCAAAGAGCACAAGATCTGGGTCGTTCAAGATCTTGCCTATGCGGACATCGTGTTTGATGGTTATCAGGTGCCTTCCATCTTGCAGGTACCAGGTGCGAAAGACATCGCAGTAGAATTTTTTACGTTATCCAAAAGCTATAACATGCCGGGCTGGCGAATTGGTTTTTGCGTCGGCAATCCAACGCTTGTGGGCGCGCTGGCGCGAATAAAATCCTATTTAGATTACGGTATGTTTACCCCGGTTCAAGTTGCTGCGATTGAGGCCTTGGAGGGGGACCAGACCTGCGTCACCGAAATTCGTGAGATGTATCAAAATCGCCGCGATGTATTGTGTGATGGTTTGAATGCGGCAGGCTGGCATGTCGAAAAGCCCAAGGCCACCATGTTCGTCTGGGCCAAGATTCCTGAACAATTTCAGAAAATGGGCTCTCTTGAGTTCGCCAAGTTTCTATTGAAAGAAGCTAAAGTGGCCGTCTCACCGGGTATTGGTTTCGGTCAGTATGGCGACGACCATGTACGTTTCTCTCTGATCGAAAACGAACATAGAACCCGACAAGCACTGCGCGGTATCAAGCAGATGTTTAAGAATGCAAGTCCCAACGCTTAATAAGTCTGGTTAGTAAGAGACAGAGCAAAAACGAAAAAGGAGTAAAGGGTGCGTGAAGTTCGAATCGGCATTTGTGGTTTAGGTACGGTCGGCTCCGGCACGTTTAACCTGGTTCATAAGAATGCGGCGGAGATCGCACGTAAGACGGGTGTAATGCTGCGTGTTGTTCACGTCGGTTGTCGGCGAGACAATCCCGATAGTGATCTCAGTCAAACGACCGTGAGCCGAGATGTGTTTGCGGTTGTAAAAGATCCAGCTGTCGATATTGTGCTTGAGTTGATGGGTGGGACTGATACCGCCAAAGAACTGGTCGAGCAGGCGCTTGATAACGGTAAGCACGTGGTGACGGCCAATAAAGCGCTCATTGCTTTGCATGGCATGGAGTTGATGCATCGCGCTGCTAAAAATAATGTTTGTCTGAGGTTTGAGGCCGCCATCGCCGGTGGCATTCCTATTGTGAAAGCACTCACCGAAGGCCTGGCAGGTAATCAAATATTGTTTGTTGCTGGTATTATTAACGGCACCACCAACTATATTTTGACGGAAATGGAGCAGGCAGAGAATCGCGACTTTTCAGACGTGTTAGCGGAGGCGCAGGCACTTGGATATGCCGAGGCTGACCCAACCTTTGACGTGGAAGGGATAGATGCGGCACATAAGCTGACGATTTTGTCCTCAATGGCGTTTGGTGTACCGTTAAATTTCACGGCGATATATACTGAAGGCATATCTGCCGTTACCTCCGCGGATATTAAGTATGCGGCTGAACTGGGTTATCGAATCAAACATCTTGGCATTACCCGGAAAACTGATAAGGGTATTGAACTCAGAGTGCATCCCACATTGATTAAAAAAGATGCCATGTTGGCCCAGGTGAATGGTGTTATGAATGCCGTGCTTGTCGGTAGCGATGCAGCGGGTGAAACGATGTATGTGGGCGCCGGTGCTGGTGCTGGGCCGACGGCGTCATCGGTACTGACTGACCTTGTCTCGATAGTGCAAGAAAGTTCGAGTACCAGCCTGGGTTATCAGTTGGATCAAATTCAAGCCCTGCCGATATTAATCATGGATGATGTTGTATCAGCCTATTATTTGCGCCTGCGAGTGCAGGACCTGCCAGGTGTTTTGGCTCGTGTTTCAACGATATTGAGCCAGCGCGATATCAGCATTGAGTCGCTGATCCAGAAGGATGTTCGTGCGGGCGAGGTGCCGATTGTGATCATCACCAATGAGGTTCAAGAACGAGATCTAAATCAAGCGATTACCGAAATTGAAGCGATGCAGCAAATCAAAGGCAAAGTGGCAAGAATACGTGTTGAAAATATTTAATGGCTAAAGAAATTCGGCGGCGCCAGGTTTCTCGAACACTTGAGGGCGTAGCGCCGCTCTTGTCTCGCTTGTTCGTGGCGCGAGGCATTACTTCAGCTGCAGAAATGGATTTAAGTCTTAAGCATCTTTTGCCCCCCACTGATCTAAAGGGCATCGTTGCTGCGGCCGAACTGGCCGCACACATTATTCGCGCCGGTAAAAAGATTCTCATTCTAGGCGACTTCGATGCCGATGGTGCGACAAGTTGTGTGCTCATGGTTCACGGTCTGCGTGCCCTGGGTGCTGTCCATGTGGACTATCTCGTACCGAATCGATTCGAGTTTGGTTATGGCCTCACGCCGGAGATCGTCGATGTCGCGAAGCAACGAGAGCCAGACCTGATAATTACCGTCGATAATGGTATTTCGAGCCATGAAGGCGTTGCTCATGCGCGTTCGCTGGGGATTCAGACGCTGATTACAGATCATCATTTAGCGCCAGAAACACTCCCAGCTGCCGATGCGATTATAAACCCCAATCAATCTGGCTGCGATTTCAAAAGCAAAAACCTGGCAGGCGTCGGCGTCGCCTTTTATCTCCTGTCAGCGATACGCCAGAATCTCAGTGTGTCCCACTGGTTTGAGGATCGAGAGATTCCTGTGTTGGCTGATTATCTTGATTTGGTTGCCCTCGGTACGATTGCTGATGTGGTGCCGATGGATCGTAATAACAGGATTCTGGTTAACGAAGGCCTGCGCCGTATCCGGGCGGGAAAATGCCGCTCTGGTATCAAGGCATTGTTATATTTATCCGGCCATCGATTCGAGACAGTGACATCGCAAGACCTGGCATTTTTTGTTGCGCCCAGGTTAAACGCAGCTGGCCGCCTTGAAGATATTTCTCTGGGTATTGAGTGCTTGCTCTCTGAAAATGAAGCCACGGCGACAGAACTTGCCGCTCAACTGGACAGTTTAAATACCGAGCGGCGAGAGATAGAGCATGAAATGAAACAGCAGGCCCTGCAAAGTCTTGTGGATACCCATGTAGAAGAATCCGGTCAGGTCGGCATCACACTTTATGATGACGCCTGGCATCAGGGAGTCGTTGGGATCGTCGCTTCTCGGATTAAAGATAAACTCCATCGGCCAGTCGTTGCCTTTGCCAAGGTCTCCGATATCGAGCTCAAAGGTTCTGCTCGGTCCATTCAAGGCTTACATATTCGAGATGCCTTTGCGGCAATCGCCGCAAAGTATCCTGGCTTACTGGTTAAGTTCGGTGGTCATGCCATGGCAGCAGGCCTGACACTCAATGCGCGGGACCTGGCACGATTTCAAGCGGCATTTGACGAAGAAGCGAGACGTTGGCTGAGCGATGATGACCTGACCGCCACTGTGATTACCGATGGTGAACTGCAGGAGCCAGTAACGGTTGAGCTCGGTCGCGGCCTCGGTTTGGCTTGTCCCTGGGGGCAGGGGTTTCCAGAACCTGTATTTGATGGCGAGTTCGAAATCATTTCCCAGCGCATTGTGGGCGGGCGACATTTGAAAATGAAAGTTCGCCCCGTGGAGCGAGAAGAACTCATTGACGCGATCGCGTTTGGTTACGACACCACCGTCGAGGGTCGTTTTAGGCGGATCGCCTATCGCATTGGCATCAACGAGTATCGCGGCTCAGAAACGGCGCAGATCGTTGTGGACTGCCTCGACGTTAGTGGCATCACGCGCTAGAGATGGCTTACGAATGCGCGCTGATAGTATCCGTCAGCGCTTGTACTAACTCATCGATCTCATCGATGCTGATGGTCAGTGGTGGTGAGATGGCGAGTGCACCGATGCTGGGAAGCGGCCGTACAATGACACCCTTTGCTCGCATTTCAGCGGCAATTTGATGCGGGATCTTTAAGGTTGGGTCGTGTAGTTCGCGGCTGCCTTTATCTGCAACAAGCTGCACGGCCGCAAGAAGACCTTTACCGCGTACTTCACCTACCATTGGCAGATTTAATAGGCTTTGTAGCTGTTGATGTAAGTAGTCGCCCATCTCTTTGGCCCGGGGGACAAGACCTTCCCGTTCGTGAATATCCAAATTCGCTAGCGCCACAGCTGCACCCACAGGATGGCCGCTGTAAGTGTAGCCGTGGGAAAAGGCACCAAGCTTCTCAGAGCCCATTTTTAATACTTCCCAGATTTCCTGACTGATAAAAGCGGCGGACATTGGGAAGTAACCGCTGGTCAGGGCTTTTGCCGAGGCAATCATGTCTGGCTCAATGCCAAAAGCATTGGAAGCAAACCATTCGCCAGTTCGGCCGTAGCCCGTAATGACTTCATCGGCTACCAATAAGATATCGTTTGCCGTGAGCAGCTTGCGGAGTCGCGGGAAATAGCCTTCGGGCGGCACGATGATGCCGCCAGCGCCCTGGATGGGTTCGGCGAAGAATGCTGCTATGGTATCAGCGCCTTCTCGATCGATTAGTGCCTCTATGTTGTCGATCATACGATCACAAAACGCTTCTTCCGATTCGTTTTCGAGCGCTTTTGAATAATAGTGCGGGCAGTCCGTGTGAAGGACAAAATCGAGTGGGATCGGAAATTCTTTGTGAAAAGCCGATAGCCCCGTCAGGCTCGCGGTGCTGATTGAGGTTCCATGATAAGCTTGCTGCCTTGAAATGATTTTGATCTTTTTAGTTTTGCCCTGCAGAAAGTGATAGTGCCAGGCGATCTTGATGATGGTGTCATTGCAGTCGCTGCCGGAGTTACCAAAAAACACCTTGGTCAGATGTGGTGGTGAAAGTTCAATGAGCTTTGCTGCCAGTTGCACCTGCCAGGGATTCGATGCATTGGCAAATGTATGGTAGTAGCCTAACTGAGTGGCGGCTTCTTGCATGGCGTCTGCCAACTCCTTTCTGCCATAGCCCACATTGACGCACCAGAGACCCGCCACGGTATCCAGCAATGAGTTGCCGTCTGCATCGGTGATGCGACAACCGCTTGCAGAAGTGATCATTTGGGGGCCGTTTTCGAGCAATTGCGTGATAGAAGAGGCGGGGTGTAATAACACTTCTGCATCTTGTTGAATCAATGCCTGGATATCGGGTGTTTGCTTCAAGAGGTTCACGACTGGTTGTGCTTTGAGGATGAGTCTACCTGTTGCAGAATGGCAATGACACACAAGGAAATACTCAAATGCTGTTGATGAGACCCGTTACGATGGGTGATGTAGATGACCTTGCGCGACTTGCATCTATCGCGGGCGAAGGGATGACATCCTTGCCGCAAGATCGGGCAGCTCTGACCAGTAACGTTGAGTCCGCGGTAGCATCTTTTGAACGAACGGTGCCTGATTCCAATGACTACTTCTTGTTGGTTCTAGAAGATACAGAAGCACAACGTGTTGTCGGTACCTCTGCGGTTTACGCCCGCACCGGTAGTCGCCAGGCGTTCTATGCCTATCGCATTATGTCCGTGACCCATTACTCCCATTCCATTGATAAAGAAGTGCGTAGTCGCCTACTGCACCTCACCAATGACTATACGGATTTTTCAGAAATGGGTACGCTGTTTCTGGACCCGGAATATCGTGGCAATGGTCACTGGTTGTCACGCAGCCGCTATTTGTTAATGGCTCAGTTTCCGGAACGCTTTGCTGCGGACGTGATTGCAGAACTTCGAGGCTGGTTTGATGAGTCTGGCGTCAGCCCTTTTTGGGAGGCGCTTGGGGCCAAATTTTTCCAAATGCCTTATGCAGAAGCGGATAAACTGAGTGGCACAGGTTCCAATCAGTTTATTACCGAGTTAATGCCGAAGTATCCAATCTATACCAACTTGTTACCCGCCGCTGCAGAAGCGGTAATGGGTAAGCCACACGGTGCCACTCGCCGCGCCATGGATATGTTGTTGGAAGAAGGTTTTCAGTATGAAAATCTCATTGATGTGTTTGATGGTGGTCCCCTGGTTCGGGCGAGTGTGGCGCAGATTCGTAGCGTCCAACAGGCTGTTTCTGGAATAGCCCAAGCCGCTGAAAAAATACCTGAAAATAAGATGTTGATTGCCAATCGAAACCTGTCCGATTTTCGAATCGTCTTTGACGATGCGCTGTTGGATAGTGAGACCATTGGGCTGGGCTCGTCCGCGTTCACCGCGCTGCAAATTCAAGACGGCGGTGAAGTGATCGCCATACCCGGTAAGCTAGCCCAGGAGCCATCATGAAACGCTCTATGAAAAGCTATGAAGTCAATTTTGATGGTCTGATCGGCCCGACTCACAACTACAGTGGTTTGTCTCACGGTAATCTTGCCAGTCAGTCCCATGCGGCAATGGTGTCATATCCTAAAGCGGCTGCGCTGCAGGGGATCGAAAAAATGCGCTCGCTGATTAGGCTGGGGTATCAGCAAGGTTTTTTCCTCCCCCAGGTGCGCCCAGATATAGGTGTGTTACGTCAGCTGGGTTTTTCTGGCAGCCCGCTGCAAGTGCTCGAAAAAGTATCGGCCGAGGCGCCGCACCTGTTGAGTATGGTCTATAGCGCTTCTAGCATGTGGGCGGCGAATGCTGCGACGGTGACGCCCTCTTCGGATTCAGCGGACAACAAAGTACATTTTACGGCAGCCAATCTTGTCACCACGGTTCACCGCGCTATTGAATGCCAACAAACGACGCACTGTTTGTCGACGGTATTTGCAGATAGTGACCATTTTGAGGTGCATGGAGCCATAACGGCCCACCCTACCTTTGGTGATGAAGGCGCAGCGAATCACAATCGCTTGTGTGGCGCTTACGGGGACAAGGGCGTTGGGTTGTTTGTCTATGGTGACAACGGGGGTGACAACGGGGGCCACAACGGGGGTGATGCTGAGCAGGCGCCGACCCGGTTTCCGGCCCGGCAAACCCTTGAAGCAAGTCGAGCAGTTGCCAGACAGCATGGGGTCCTGGAAGACAGCGTCTTTTTGCAGCAGAACCCGGCTGCAATCGATGGCGGTGCATTCCACAATGATGTGGTTGCAGTTTCGAATGGCCCTGTACTGTTTTATCACGAGACGGCATTTGTATCCGCATCAGCGAACGATGCCTTTACGCGAATCACATCTACCGTGCCGAACTTTAAGCCCATTTGCGTGCCAGCCACTGATGTGAGTCTTGATGACGCCATTCGCTCTTATCTGTTCAATAGCCAGCTGCTTGCTTCACCCAATGGTGATATGTCTGAAATGACACTCATAGCCCCGCTTGAATGTCAGGAAACGGCGTCTGTCCGCAACTTTTTGCACAGCTTGTCCCTGGATGAATCGCAACCCATTCGAGATGTGGTGTTTGTCGATGTCAGGCAGAGCATGAGTAACGGCGGGGGGCCTGCCTGTCTTCGTTTGCGGGTGGTGCTGAATGAAACCGAACTTGCTGCAGTAGACCAACGCTTTATCGCGACAGACCCGGTTTTGGATGCGTTGGCGGAATGGGTCGATGCGTTCTATCGAGACGAATTGAATCCCGAAGATCTGAAACAATCGGTATTTATGGAAGAGAGCTTGCGGGCATTGAAAGCACTTGAAGTGGCGATCGGGGTGCCGGGCTTTTACCCTTTCTAATTGGCAATTTTAAAGCGTGAGTCGATTTGATAAAGTCTGGGTGCTTTGCCACATCTGAGTGTCGTGCACTACGCTGCTGCAGATGAACTGCTGCATGGCGGCTATCTGTGGCAAGAAAATCGCGAGCAACTGGCATTTAAACCCGCGGTGATGGCCCGCAGTATTGGTGCGGGTGAAGTGATAGCCTTCACCACTGATCCAGCTTATCGTGGCTTTTTGGATGGCTTACATGTGATGCTCGGCAACGCGATCTTTAAAGCGCCATCGAGATAGAAGTAGAGCACTTTTTATCAGAGCGTTTAGTAGAAGAGCGCTCGGTAACAGAGCGCTAGGAAAAACAGCGCCCAACAAATTGAAAAAGGGGATAGGAATGCAAATAACGCCTTCGGGACAAGCTTGTGGTGCCGTCGTTACCGGCGTGGATTTGACCCAACCGCTATCTTCCGAGCAGGTCGCTGAGCTTCGCGCAGGGTGGTTAACGCATCATGTGTTGTCGTTTCCCGACCAGCCAATGACAGATGATGATCTAGAACGTTATTCAGGTTACTTTGGCGGTTTTGGTGACGATCCATTTATTGCCCCCATAGAAGGCCGAGACCATGTGGTTGCGGTGAGTCGGTCTGCAAATGAAACCGCGCCACTATTCGCAGAAACCTGGCATTCAGATTGGAGTTTTCAAACAACCCCGCCAGCGGCGACCTGTTTGTTTGGCATTACCATTCCGCCGGTCGGTGGTGACACCTTCTTTGCCGACCAGCATAAAGCTCTGGCGCTGCTGCCGGCTGCGCTTCGGGCAAAGCTTGAAGGTAAGCAGGCGATTCATTCAGCGGTGGGCGCTTATGCACCCGATGGTTTTTACGGTGAAGAGGACAAGGCATCCGACCGTAGTATGGATATACGCCCTTCCGAAGCAGCGCGTGGTACTCACCTCCACCCCTTTATCCGTAAGCATCCAGAAACTGGCGAAGAAGGTTTGTTCAGCTGCCTTGGTTATATCATCGGTATCGAAGGTATGTCGTCGCAAGCAGCAATGGAACTGTTGCGTGAAGCCTATGATTACCAGGGCCATGACGATGTGATTTACCGACACAAGTGGCAAAAAAATATGTTGGTGATGTGGGACAATCGCTCGGTATTGCACCATGCGAGTGGCGGCTACGATGGCCATGACCGTCTGCTCCATCGAACCACCATTGCCGGTTAGGTTTGATGCAATGTTGAGCATTACAGAGTCTTCACACAATTGTCCCAAGTAAAATAGTCAAGTAGGCTTAAAAGCCTTACAATTACGCCTAATTTCACGGCAATCTAATCCAATTCTGCTTCAAAATTAAGGGGACCTTAATGGAATTTAAGAGAACAGTCCTGGCGATAGCCATGGCGATGGTTGTGCCGGTATCTGGCTATGCAGCCGAATATGAACTAGAAGAAGTGATTGTCACCGCTCAAAAGCGTGAACAGTCACTCAAAGATATTCCAGCATCGGTCACGGCGATTCCCGCCGAGCGCATCGACGACCTGCTCAGCGGCGGCGAAAACATTCGCGCTCTGGCAGCACGAGCACCTAGTTTAAACATCGAATCTTCCAATGGTCGCCAGTCTCCCCGTTTTTATATTCGCGGTATTGGTAACTACGATTTTGATGTTAACGCTACTCAGCCAGTCTCTATGATTTTGGACGAGGTTGCACTTGAGAACTCTGTCCTAAAAAGCGTGCCCTTATTTGATGTCGCGCAGGTCGAAGTTCTGGCGGGTCCGCAAGGCACTCTATTCGGTAGAAGTACCACCGCCGGTGTCGTCAAGATCGACACCATTAAACCCAGCCATGAAACCAGTGGTTACTTGAGTGGTGGTCTTGGTAGCCGTGAAACTTACAACCTTACCGGTGCAATTGGTGGCAGCTTGACGGATACCATTGCCGCCCGGGTGGCAGTTAACTATCTGGAGCGAGATGCCTGGATTGATAACACGGTAACTGGAGGTGACTTTGGTGGATTTGATGAACTGAGTTATCGCGTCCAGTTCTTACTGACACCAAATGAGCAACTGTCTACTCTTATCAAGTTCCACGGCTTTCACCAGGAAGGTGACATGCCCCAGGTATTTTATGCCAACGCCTTTACTCCAGGCGTTGAAGGTTTGCGTTCCGGGTTTGATGAAGAAACCGTTTCACATGATGCACCCGCAAAGTTTGAGATGGATCAATTTGGTGCCAGCGCCAAAATCAGCTATGACTTTGGTACTTATGAACTGACCTCGATTACGTCTTATGACACCGTGGATAATTTTAGTCAGGCAGACATTGATGGTGGTTTGCAGGGCGGACCCGAGGCCATTGGTGCTTTGGGTGGGCAGGCTTTCTTTAGCGTCTCATCTGGTGATGGTTTGAGTGATCACGGTCAGTTTACCCAGGAGCTTCGTGTCTCTGTTGAGCGCGAGAATCTCTTTTATCAGTTTGGCTTCTACTACTTTGATGAAGACATCACGGTTGATAGTTCCGACTTTGCGAATACTGGCATTGCTGTGAACCTCACTCAGGTTGAGCAAAAAACAGAATCGGCAGCCCTGTTCGGCCAGGTCCAATATGACTTGACCGATCGTTTTTCAATGACGGCTGGCATGCGCTACACCGATGACGAGAAGAAACTAGAAGTTATTCCTGGCCCAGGTTCTTTTGCTCCGGCCGCCAAGATTGGTGATGACGACTCGTACTTCAGCTGGGAGCTAGCGGGTAACTACGATGTGAATCCAGATCTGATGGTCTATGGTCGTGTTGCGACAGGTTCTCGTGGGCCGGTTACGCTGGGTCGATTTGGCTTTACGAGCCAGGCTGATACAGAAACCATCACTTCTTTTGAAAGTGGTTTTAAAGCAACTTTGCTTGATGGCCGCGCACGTTGGAACGGCACTATCTACAGCTGGCAGATTGATGATCAGCAGCTCACAGCAACTGGCGGTACCGGTAACACCAATGAGATCCTGAATGCTGATACAGAAGGCAGTGGTTTTGAAACTGACTTTGAGGCATTCCTGACAGAAAGCGTCCGGATTACATTCAATGCAAGCTACAATAATACCGAGATAAATGATTCGGGCTTGCTGACTGAGCTCTGTTCTGCAACACCAATTTGTACCACTAACGATCCAATCATCGATACGTTTCCAGGCTTCTTCGGCACGGTCAATCTGGTATCGGTCGATGGCAATCCGCTGCCCCGGGCACCGGAGTGGATCTACAACGTGATCATCGATTACGAGCGTCCTATCGGCGAAGGCATGATTTATGCCTCGACGGACTGGAACTATAAAGATGAATCCAACATCTTCCTCTATGATTCTGTTGAGTTTGTCTCCGAGGAACGTTGGTTAGGTGGTGTTCGAGTCGGCTATCGCTCTGAAGTTAATGGCTACGATGTCGCGATTGTCGGGCGTAATATTACCGATGAAATCGTCGCTGAAGGTGCTCTCGACTTCCTCAACTTGACAGCCTTTGTGAACGAACCTAGCTATTGGGGCTTGGAACTCAAAAAGAGCCTGTAACAAGATCGCATAAGGTATAGCACAGCCCGTCGAACACTTCCCGTCTAATACAGCCCCTCCAACAGAGGGGCTTTTTTTTGCTTGTCTCTCTAGAAAAGTATTCTCGAAAAACAATTGTCAAAGACAGATCAGAGCTGTGCAACCTGAGAGCGAATCGGTATTCTTTCTAAATGACGATATCACTAGAACAATTTAGACAAGACACTCGTGAATGGCTGGCAGCAAACTGTCCGCCCGGTGCTCGAGGCCCAGGTCCCACGCCCCTTGGCAGTAGTAAGGTCGACCTGGATGAGGATACACGGCTTTGGCTGCAGCAAATGGCTGATAAGGGTTGGACTGTGCCGACGTGGCCAAAGGCCTATGGTGGTGCGGAACTGGAACGTCCCCAGTATGAAATCCTCATTGACGAATTGAAGCGTATCAACGCCAGGTCGCCGCTGACGGGACGTGGTGTTAATTATATTGGCCCAACGATTCTCGAATTTGGTACCGATGAGCAAAAAGCACAATGGCTACCACCGATTGCCAGAGGGGAAGGGGCCTGGGCCATGGGCTATTCAGAGCCCGGTGCTGGGTCTGATCTCGCCAGTCTTGCTTGTAAGGCAGTTCGTGATGGTGATCACTACATCATTAATGGTCGAAAAACCTGGACCAGTGATGCACTAACCTCCGACTTTATCTTTGTCCTGGTTCGAACAAGCCCGACCAAAGCAAAGCATGACGGTATCAGCCTGATACTCGTGGACATGAACCAGCCCGGTGTGAAAGTGAGTCCGATTCGATTGATTAGCGGCGCGTCGCCATTTTGTGAAACGTTATTCGAAGATGCCGTGATCAGCGTCAATGATGTGATTGGTGGTATAGATAATGGCTGGACCGTCGGTAAGAGGCTACTACAGTTCGAGCGTTCGACCCACGCGGGTATTAATATTTCAGGATCCCAGGGTGGGCGCCAAGAAGAAAGTAAAATGCCAGATCTGGTGAAGCAGTATGTACCCGTCGATGGGCGCAAAATCGCCGATCACGGGATTCGTCAGAGTCTGCTGAACTACGAAATGAACGGCCACGCCCAACGAATCACCCAGCGTCGTGCCATCGCCGAACTGAGCGCAAGAGCACCGGGATTTACTTCATCTGCGGTTAAGCTCACAAATGCGCTTAACATTCAGGCCGGTGATGAATTAGTGGTGGCAGCCATGGGCAATGCTGGCATGGGATGGGATGCCAGTACCAATTCAGCAACCGGTAAAACCCTTGAATTTCTTTACAACAAGTCGTTGACGATTGCGGGTGGCACCAAAGAAGTTCAATTGAATATTATTGCCAAGCGTGTGCTTGGCCTGCCGGATTGAACCGATGAGTGAAGTATTTTGCGAAGCAGCTTTCAATTACATCAACGACTCTGCCATCAGTGCCGACGAGCGTACGCTGCCCGTTCAAAAGCAGGTCCAAAACGGCCGCACAGCTGCTTTACCTGGCTGGCAGGAATGTGGTTTTGAATTGCAGCCGCATCAATCGAGTGTCACCGATTGGGACAGTGATCATGCAATTGTTGAGCAGCATTACGCAGAGATTCGTGAGCTCGCGCAATCTCTGACGGGATGTGATTTTGCGTTGGTGGGCAGTCATATCAAGCGTGGCCCGGAGCAACTCAAGATTCATGCGGATTATGGCCCGATCAGTTTCGTGCATTCTGATTTCGCGGCGAGTTATGGCGATTTGATGAGACAACACTACACCGCGGACACCCCTGAATCCGAGCTCAGCCTGTCTGAATCTGGCGCAACGCTTGAAGATGTTAAACAATGTGGTCGTCTGATGATTCTGCAATTTTGGCGTAACATTGGCGAACAAAAGATGGACTGGCCCCTGGCATTTTGTGATGCGAGAACTGTGGCAGAAAAGGATTTGCGCGCTTTCCCAGTTGAAGATTATGGTGGCGGCGGCTTCAATTTTGAAACCCTGGGGATTGCCTCCAGTGATTGGCATGCATGGTTTTCGTTTCCCGAGATGAACCGCGACGAGGTCGTGGTGTTTCGTACCTATGACAGTGCTCTGATAGGCTCACAAAAACCCTACTGGACGCCTCACTCTGCATTTCCTGATCCTGAAGTCACACCTGGGCACCCCGGCCGTAAAAGCATTGAGTTGCGTGCGACTTGTCTATTTAAGTCATAAAACCCTATGTCTCTTAAACTTCCAAGCAAAGTGTCCGTAACCCGAAATTATGTCGATTCCAGAATTTAAACCACCGCCAGGATTGGGTCATGGTCATATACAGACGATCCTTGGCAGTTCGCTGCGTAAGATCGCGGCGCCAGGTCGCGCCAAAGGCATCGTTAGCGCAGAACGTGAAGAAATTTTTAGCGCGGCGGATGGCACACGTCTGGTAGCATGGATATCAGAGCAACCACAGCCTGCACCATTAATTGTGATTATTCATGGTTGGCTCGGTTCCCACAATTCTGGTTACAACCTTTCGCTGGCGGAGTGTTTGTGGGCCAACGGCTTTAGTGTGGCGCGCTTGAATCTGCGGGACCATGGCAGTACCACGCATCTAAATGAGGGTATGTTCCACAACGGTCTGATCGATGAGGTCGTGGATGTGGTGGCCCAGGTTAAGGCACGTTACGGGCAGGTTGGGATCGTTGGGTTTTCGTTAGGCGGCAACTTTGCACTTAGATTAGCCAAGGCATTGAAGATTCCTGCCGTTGGCGTGTGTCCGTTGATGGACCCTGCGGCCAGTATTGTCGCAGTCGATCGAGGTTGGACGATGGTCAAAGCCTATTTTATGCGCAAGTGGTTGAGGGCACTGGATGAAAAGTCTTTAGCATTTCCAGATCGCTATCAGTTCAGGGCGAGCGGGGCGTATGAGCTTAAGACCGTCCACGATATGACGGCGCATTTTGTTGAGCACTACACCGATTATGCAACACTTCAAGATTACTACGATTGCTACACTCTAACGGGTGGATTTCTCGACGGCGTCGAGGCAATGATCATTGCCGCAGCAGATGATCCTGTCGTGCCCGTAGAAGGATTTCAGCTATTACCCTCGTCGCTTCGGGTAAACGTGATGCCGAATGGTGGCCACTGCGCCTTTATCGACAGTTACCGCATGACAAGTTACGTCGATGGCAATCTTGTTAAGCACTTTCAGCAAGTCTTCGCGTGATTATTGCCAGAGCCATGCTCACCTGCCTGGTGCTTTGCGCATTGGGTCCACTGTCATTCACATTGGGTAGTGGTGAATGGCTTGTACCGATAACGTTGCAGTCTCTGGTGGTTATCACCATGCCAGTGTTGATAGGAGCCTTTCCCGGCTTGCTTGGCATAGCGGCCTATCTGGTCATTGGGGCGTTGGGTTTTTCAGTTTTTGCAGAATTTAGCAGTGGTCTCGAATCTTTTATGTCGCCTTCCGGTGGCTTCTTGTTAGGGTTTCTTTTAACAGGTTGGCTGGCGGGGTGGGGGTATGAAAAGGGTGCGAAGCGTCATGCGGGCCTAATTTTATTGCTTTTCATCGGCTGTCAGTTGCTGCTGTTGTTGCAGGGCGCCATCGGACTCGCCGTTTATGGTATCGAGTTGAGCCGGATCGCATCGGTGCTATTGTCGCTACTGCCCGGTTTGTTGGTGAAGTCTGTGGTTGCGACCATCATTGTGGTGTTGTTCGTGTGGTTCAGTCGCCAGCAACAAGATGACACAGGCCAAATAGCGAGGTAAGGTCGCTCATATAAGACACGATAATAATAAGGTCAGATTATGAAGTTTGTGAAAATTCTTGGCGTGCTTGTTCTGGCCTACATCGGCCTTGTTGTCGCATTTGAATCATGGTTGGGCTACTACCAACCTCAAGATACCAACACGCTGATCATCACGACCACCGATGCCGATGATAATCGCTACGATCGAGTGCTGGTCCGGATTGAAAGCCAAAACAAAATTTATGTGGCGGTTAATCACTGGCCCCGTGCCTGGTATTACCGTTTGCTGGACCAACCCGAGGTCAAGATCACATACAATGAAGCAACCACCGAGGCAATTGCTGTGCCTGTTTCTGGTGTTGAATTCGATCAAGTCAATAACGAACACGGTCTGCCAATGTTCTTTCGAGCTTTGACCGGCTTTCCACCTCGCCGACTGTTGCGTCTCGATCCCGCTGCCTGATTGAGAACTCAGGAATCAAAACCACAGCCCTCTTATATACTGCAGCCCCGAGCCTCCGCTTTAGTCATGAAGCGCTGGGCATCGACGACTTCAAAATCAAATCAAACAACAGGAGTGCACATGCAAAGCCATGAAGTGGATTACGAGATTTTAGGGCACGATATTCAACTGGTTGAGATTGAGTTAGATCCAGAAGAGACCGTTATTGCTGAGGCCGGTGCGCTCGCATACATGGAGCAAGATATTAGTTTTGAAACTAAGATGGGTGACGGTGCCGATCCTGGTGAGGGCTTAGTGGGGAAGTTATTCGGTGCAGGCAAACGTTTGATGACAGGTGAGTCGCTATTTATGACCCACTTCACGAATGAAGGAACGCAAAAGCGAAAAGTCGCATTTAGTGCTCCGACGCCCGGGTCCGTTTTACCGATTGACCTCGCAAAAGAAGGTGGGGAGATCATGTGTCAAAAAGACGCGTTCCTGGTGGCGGCACTTGGAACAGCCATTGATCTGGCGTTCAGTAAACGGCTTGGTGCTGGGTTCTTCGGTGGTGAAGGGTTTGTTTTGCAGAAGCTGTCCGGCGATGGTCTTGCCTTTATCCATGCAGGCGGCACAATGATCAAGAAAGAACTACAGGGCGAAACTTTGCGTCTCGACACTGGCTGTCTGGTCGCATTTTCGACGGGGATTGATTACGACATCGAATTGGCGGGTGGTCTTAAGAGTATGATGTTTGGCGGTGAGGGTTTATGTTTAGCCACGTTAAGTGGCACGGGCTCGGTATGGATTCAGAGCTTGCCGTTCCCAAGACTCGTCGATCGCATTGTGGCCGCGATGCCTAAGCCCGCTAACTATGAACGCAACTAAATTTGCTAAATAGGTTCACCAACTAAGTTCATCAACCAGGTAAGCATAAGGAAAACTGCGAATGTCGAATGAGGGTTATCATGAACCGATCGAAGAACTGACCGATGAAACTCGCGATATGCATCGTGCGATCACATCGTTGATGGAAGAATTGGAAGCTGTTGATTGGTATAATCAGCGAGTGGATGCTTGCAAAGACGAAGATTTGAAGCTGATTCTTGCTCACAACCGTGACGAGGAAAAAGAGCATGCAGCGATGGTACTCGAATGGATTCGTCGCAAAGATCCGCGCTTTGATAGCGAGTTGAAAGACTACTTGTTCACTGATAAATCGATTGCGCATAAGTAACGGCTAGTGAGCGGCGAAACCAACCTCGATCTGCTAGTGGCCGATATGTGTCCGGAACTGAGTCCCGGTTTTTATGCTTTTTGCCTTGTGCCAGAAGCAGAGCTAGATCAATTTCCTCTGGCTGATATTGAAGTATTGGTCCGCGAGAACGAAGGCATTACGCTGGTGCTCGCCGAGGCCGAGGCGCTTCGTTACGGTTTTGATGTGACCCATTTGTTCGCGCGAATAACGCTTCAGGTTCACTCCAGTTTAGATGCGGTTGGGCTCACTGCCGTCGTCGCAAATCGACTGGCTGACCAGGGCATTAGTGCCAACGTGATTGCTGGCTATTATCACGACCACATATACGTCGCAGCTGCCGACGGGCCAAGAGTTGTCGCGATCCTGAAGGCTTCCGCCTGAGTGCACAATTATTCGCGGCGAAACGATTCTCTATAAAACTATGCCCGGTGTAAACGGTAGAGTTGTCGGCGCTTGCTTTTGATATCCATCACACCCAGATAATCTGACGAGAAGTCAGGCGGGCCGTGAGTCGCGAGCAGCGCGGTCGCTGGTTCCGTTAGGTATATGCAGGCCGGTGTGAATGGTAATCTGCAGTTGGGTGTCGGCTGGAAGATCCATGTCTTCCCACTTGATCATCTGCGCCAGGGCGCGGATGTGGTAGGCGTACTCTGCGGCTTCTCGCACCGTGCCGAAAGTGCGGTTAATGCCTTCGCCGCGTATAAAATCCATGTCTTTGGGCACTTTGGTCGCCATGACTCTGTGGATGACGTCATCGTGCGTGTTGGATGACACCTCCACAATGCTCTTGATCTCGCGATCAAGCCGCCGGGTATCTATTTTTCGACTCGGCTCTGGCAGGATGCTGTTGGTCTTTTCTGCGCCGCGTATTTTACCCAAATCAATGATGTGAACATCCATACCCTCCTCAAGCCAGATGATCGCACGTTCGATACTGCCGCAGAGTTCGCCACTGGTGTAGGGATTGATGGCAGCTACCACCTTGACCGGGCCATCACACTATCGGGCTCGGAGTTGAGCGTAGCCTTCAATCAAATCGGCCGCGTGGTTATAACGACAGGGATTGTTTAAGTGAGATTCGTCAGTAGCGATCGAAACTGAATTTGCATGTTTGAGTATGTCCCAAAATTCTTGCGTCTCATCAACGCCGTTCAGAACGGCGCTAGTTCGGCGAGATTCATCCGAGGTGAAAGGCAGAACAATATTGATCTCGAGATCACGGTTAAGCATCTCGCGGCAAAAAATCAGATCGCCGATCTCTGCTGCAACTTGATCTCGCATTTGGATGGAAAATCACGGTGCAGTGCAGTGCAGTGCAGTGCAGTGCGGTCGCTAGCGTCAAACATATGTCCAGAAAATACCGCTATCGTTGGGCCTAACAGCATCTCCTGAATATCGTTGGGAATTTTGCCCGGCGACAACCATCTATCTTTGCAGCGATTAAGCCACTGGCTGATATTTCAACATTGTCCTTGAGCCATTGGCGAGGCCCTTTCTGAAGCGTCGTCCCCAGACCAACCAACTGAGACTGTACTTGTCGCCAAAAAGCTCCAGCACACGGGCATGTTCTGCCTGGCGGGTTTCGATACTGGCTTTCGCCATTAGCGAGGGTAAGTTTTTGTATTCTCCTTTGGTGTCCTGCCATTGGCCCAGATCTCCTACCCAAATGCGTGTCATCGCGAGGCCGAGAGACGGCGCAGTCGCTCTCCAGCTCTTTGAGCCGGTGCAAACGTAGACGTCGGCACCGTCATAGACAAACCAGATTTCCGCCTGACAGGCGCTCTCTTTGCCGTTTGACTTAATGGGTGAAAGATAAACCAGGTCTGACGTACTGAGCCCGGTGGTGATTGGATCCGCCAGAGTAGGGCTGGCCAGAGTTGGATTGACCAGACTCATGCTACCCAGTGCGGTGGCCGTTATCAGAAAATGGCGACGATCCATGGCACTGCTCCTTTTTAAGAATAAGTTCTTATGAACAAAAGCCCTATTAAGGGAATCCGATCAGACAGGTCTGATCCAAAAGGTCCCGTAAAGAAATTGGAACAAATCTATAGCCAGTCTACTCAATTCTTATGCCAAATTGTGTCTGCAAGCCTACTGCCTTGTGAACTGTTGAAATCAGGCGAGGGTGCTGTGATTATCCAGATAACCAAAGGGAATCTATATGACTGAGCGAAATGTCGACGTGGTTGTCGTGGGTGCTGGTTTTTCTGGGCTCTATTTGTTGCACAATTTTCGTAAGTTAGGCCTCATGACTCAAGTTTATGAGGCTGGCGACGGCGTTGGCGGCACCTGGTACTGGAACCGATATCCAGGGGCGCGATGTGACGCAGAAAGTATGGCGTACTCTTATTCGTTTGATCCCGAGCTAGAACAGGAATGGGAATGGACTGAGCGTTATGCCACTCAACCAGAGATCTTGACCTACATCAATCATGTCGCAGATCGCTTTGATCTCAATCGCGACATCAAATTGAGCACCCGTGTGACCGGTGCAGAATTTCAAGGTGACACGAAACGTTGGCGCGTCACGACAGATCAGGGTGATGAAATTTCTGCGCGTTTTTGCATTATGGCCACAGGCTGTTTATCGACACCACAGGATCCAGATATCGCCGGCGTCAAGGATTTTTCTGGTGCTTCTTATATGACTGGCCGTTGGCCCCATGAAGGCGTGGATTTCACGGGTAAAACCGTCGGTATTATCGGTACCGGTTCCTCGGCGATTCAGGCTATCCCAGTGATTGCTGAACAAGCAAAATACCTAACCGTATTTCAGCGCACGCCCAACTTCAGCGTACCCGCGGTGAATGCGCCATTGGACCCTGACTGGGTAAAAAACTACAAAAAGGAATACCGACAGCATCGTGATGACTACAAATATGGCCGCGTTTCGAGTTTTGGCGACCTGATGATCCCGCTTGAATATCGTAAAATTACCGAAGAGATGATCGCTGGTAAGCCCTTAGCAGAAGTGCAAGAAACCCTCGAGCGTTATTGGTCGTTTGGCGGCGCGCGTTTTCTCGGTACTTTCATCGACACCATGATCTCTGAAGAATCGAATACAGTCGTCGCTGATTTTGTTCGGAGCAAAATTAGTGACACCGTAGAAGATCCAGAGACCGCTGCGAAGCTCACACCGAATTCTCATCCAATTGGGACCAAACGAATTTGCGTCGATAGCGACTACTTTGCTACTTACAACCGAGACAACGTCACGCTCGTGGATATTGCCGCAGATCTGCTGCAGGCGATCACTGAAACCGGGCTAAAAACATCGAGCGCCGAATACGAGTTCGATATTCTGGTGCTCGCGACCGGCTTTGATGCGATGACAGGCACCCTGTCGCGCATGAATATCACCGGGTCTGGTGGCAGACCGTTGAATGACAAATGGGCGGCGGGTCCACGCACCTACCTGGGGCTTGGTATTAACGAGTTCCCAAATTTATTTCTGGTGACAGGGCCAGGTAGTCCATCTGTGCTCAGTAACATGATTGTCTCGATCGAGCAGCATGTCGATTTCATAACCCAGATGATCAAGTACATGGAAGACAATCAGCTTGGCGTATTTGAAGCGGATCTTGTCGCCGAGGATGCCTGGGTCGATCACGTCAACGAAGTGGCTTCAGCAACCCTATTTCCTAAAGCTGGCTCCTGGTATATGGGCGCTAACATTCCGGGTAAGCCGCGGGTATTTATGCCCTATGCAGCAGGCGTTGGCGCCTATCGATCGCTATGTGATGGTGTCATTGAAAAGGGTTATGAGGGGTTTAATTTTTCTTAGCCTGGTTTTAACGTAGTTCTAGAGTAGTTCTAGAGTAGTTCTAGAGTAGTTCTAGAGTAGTTGGTGTCGCCGAAGACAGCAGGGGTCTTTTACTCCGCTACTTTCTGATAGTCTGCGCGGCGAAATTCTTTGACCGTTCTCTGTGCTAACTATTGTGATTCCGTGCTGCCCGTCTCGGACTGCGCGTCCGGTTCAATATCCTTGCTCCGCGCTACGTTCTTGAAGAGTCGGCCCTGCATTCTCTAGCCTGCAGAAGGTGGCGGGTATTCTTTACGTAGCATTAAAGTGCAGCGCTGACCGCCGTGGAGAGAAATCCGAAGGGGCTCACGACTAAGCGAGGGAAGCCCGGAGGGCCGCAGGCAGCGGAGTAAAGAATACCCGCCACCCTCTGCGACTCACCACCAGACCAGCTCGCCAGACTTGTTACTAAGCAGCCTTGCCCATCAACAAATCAGCCAACTGAGCACGCTGATACTTACCGTCACCGTAAAGAATATGATTGTGCATCTGGCGCTTGAAAAACAAGTGCACATAGCACTCCCAGGTAAAGCCAATGCCACCATGAAACTGAACCGCGCGACTGGATGAGAACACTGCCATATCACTGGCGGCAGACTTCGCCATGCGGGCAAGTTTCAAAGCAGTTTCTGGCTCTTCATCAATCGCGCAAGCAGCATTATACGTGAGTGACTTAGCAGCATCGATCGCGAGCATGACATTGACGAGTGGATGTTTGACGGCCTGAAAGAACCCTAAAGGTCGATCAAACTGCACACGAGTTTGTGCATATTCCGTCGTGGTCTGTAACAACCACTCACCGCTACCAATCATGTCAGCTGCAGTGATGCATAAGATCGCCGGCATTGCTTTCGTTAACGCTTCGGCGCCGTCGGCTGCTAACAATTCCGCTGCGGCGCCATCAAAGCTGATGTGTGCCTGGTCGCGAGTCAAGTCGATGATACCGTCGGCATGCACTGTGACGCCTGCTGCAGTTGGATCAACGCGGTAGAGGGCAACACCCGTTGCAGTTTTCGCAGAAACGACAAGAACATCTGCTTTTTGTGCGTCCTGAACAAAATAAGCCGTGCCCGTAAGTGTGTCGCCATTGGCAGACACATCCGTATCAGCTGCTTCCCAGGAGCCTTTCACATTAGTGATTGCCAGTGTTGCAGAAGTGCCGGTGGCTATTTCGCCGAGCAATTTTGTTGCTGCTTCAGATTGGCATTCGCGTACCGCAAACGTTGCGTTAAAGGTCGCAATCAAAGGCGATGGGAATGCCGCGTTGCCGGCTTCTTCCGCCAGTGCAACCGCAGCCACGACGGGCATACCGATGCCGCCGGCAGCTTCAGGTACACAAACTGCGGTCCAGCCGAGTTCGGTGATTTCCTTCCAGAGTCCCTGATCCCATTTGCTTTCAATGGCACGATAGACATCGGGGTTGTCGGCGACCTGGCCATGAATTTTGTTGGGGCCACAGTTGTCGGAGAAAAATTTCGCTGCAGAATCCCGCAGCATCGTTTCGTCTTGACCAAAGCCAAAGTTTATTGATTGTGTCATGTGTTTATTCCCTTACTTAGACTTTACTTAGACTTCGCGAGATTTAGAACTCGCTCGCCAAGAATATTGCGTTGAATTTCATTCGCACCGGCGGCAATTGTCACGCCAAAGCTGTTCATGTAGGCGAGTTGCCACTGGCCACCAGCTGCTGCATTCTCGTCATTCACATACAGACTGCTGGCCGCGCCTTCGATCTCGTAAGCGAGCTCGGCAATATCTTGATTCATTTCGGTGGCGACTAACTTGAACTGAAGTGGTAGGCGCATGGGGTGAACATTCAGTGCCTTCACACCAATGCGACGCTGGTTCTGGCGAAAGCCTTCCTGGCGTATCATTAGTTGCATAATCTGGTCGCGAATAGCGCCATCATCTGCGGCGGTCTTGCCGTTACGATAAGAGTTTTTAGCCAGTTCGATCAAAGCCGCGGCACTGCCGATAGACGCGCCATTTTCTTTCTCGTTAACTTGGCCGCCCGCAGAGGGTGTCGTGAGCGGGCCGGCGCCTCGTTCGTGAGCCAGAGTTGTCATCGCGACCTTCCAGCCTGCGCCGACATCATCTAAACGGTATTTGTCTTCTACGACGAAGTCTTCGAAAATTACTTCATTAAAACCCGTCTCGCCTGTCATCTTGATGAGAGGTCGAACAGTTACGCCTTTGCCCAGTGCCGATTTGATTGGTACAGCAAAATAGGAAAGACCGTTGTACTTGTCATCTTTGGAGGTTCTGCACAGCAAGATCATCCAGCTGGCAAAGTGAGCGAGCGACGTCCAGACCTTGTGGCCGTTGATCACCCAACTATCGCCTTCTTTGCGAGCGAAGGTTTGTTGGTTGGCGAGGTCGGAACCAGCGCCTGGCTCACTGAAGCCCTGACACCAGATTTCTTCACCCGATAGCAGTTTCTGTAGGAGTTCTTGCTTGGTGCCTTCTTGCGCATGGAAGTAGACAGTGGGTGCTGCCATACCGAGGCCGATGATATTAGGCAAGAAAGGCGTCTTGGCTTTCTGCATTTCCTGGTTGGCGATGGTCTGACAATCGGTCTTGCCGCCACCACCGCAGTCTTCGCTGTAGTCGACGCCGATCAGTCCAGCGTCGTAGGCAGATTTTTGCCACTTCTGTAGCCATTCCAAAGCGGCGGGATCGCTAAGCTCCAATGCACCCTGGGGAATATGGACGGGTGGTTGCCCAGGATGATTTTCAGCTAACCATTTCTGGCAATAGGTGCGAAATTCGGCCTGTTCTGCCGTGTCTTTACCTGTCTCGGACATGTCATGCTCCTTTAGTCTAACAAGGTGGGTTCAAGTGATAAATTCGATCGGGTGTTTTACATGATCTACGAAATTGAGGAAAGGTCTTAACTGACCAATCACGAAATGCCGTGCTATATTCGGTGCATTATCGAAGGTTGAGGGAGAGGGTAGATGGAACGTCACCACACATTTTGTCGAGTTTGTGAGCCGTCCTGTGCGTTGATCGCGGAAGTCGAGAATGACCAGATCGTTGCCCTTAAGCCAGATAAGGATCACCCCGTCACTAAAGGCTTTGCCTGTCATAAAGGCATTGCCACGCTTGAGATTCACCAGGACCCAGATCGCCTGATGTACCCTCAGGAGCGAGTGGATGGAGCGCTACAGAGAGTCAGTTGGGATGAGGCGGCAGCTGGTATCGCCGCGCGGCTGCAAGCAATCAAAGACAAGTATGGCAGCAAAGCGATTGGGTCCTACGGCGGCAACCCGCTCGCCTTCAACGCTCTGGCAGGCCCCGCTATCGGTTCGTTTTTGATTAAAAATGAGATACGTTCCAACTTTAGCTCTGGTACTCAGGATTGCACCAATAAGTTTGCCGGTAGCGAGGCGATGTTCGGTTCCAGCACGATTCATCCGATCCCAGATATCGAGCGCACCGATTTTCTATTAGCCTTTGGCGCCAATCCGCGTATTTCTCATATGAGCTTTATCTCAATCGCGGATCCAGTCAAAGCGCTCCGAGACGCAGAGAAGCGCGGCGCTAAAATACGCTTCGTTGATCCAAGGGTAAACGAAACTCTAAAAGGCATCGGTCAGATTGTGCAGGTTAACCCTGATACAGACGTCTATTTGATGGCGGCACTGCTGCATCATTTGGAAGCGACTGGTCAGTTTGACGAGGCTTACCTCGCTGAACACGGTGATCACGTTGCAGAACTTAAAGCCTTTATCGCCGACTATTGCCCCGAGAGTGTCGCCCATGTCGTTGGTTTAAGTGCAGCCGTAATCAAAACCTTGGCGGACGAATTTGCCGCAGCGAATAGCGCGGCCGTGTATATGTCGACAGGGGTCAATATGGGCAGGCAAGGCACCATCGCTTATTGGCTGCTTTTTATGTTGAGTGTCTGCACGGGTAACTTTGATAAGCCTGGCGGTAACTACTATGGCAAAGGTTTCTATCCTGCCGCGAAGGCCGGCAGGGTTAACGGTGAGTCGCCTTTCTTTGATAGTCCGTTTGGTGAGATGAGGAAAATCCGCGGTTCTCTTCCCGGCAACTTAATGGCCGACATGATTGAAGCGGAAGACAACCCGATTAAGGCGATGGTGGTCATCTCTGGCAATCCACTGATTTCCGTGGGCAACAGTAAGCGACTAAAAGCCGCTTTCGAGCAGCTTGAGTTTCTGATGGTGATCGATATTTATCCGACCGCGACGGCACATGTTGCAGACTATGTTCTGCCGGCAACTGATATGTATGAACGCGAAGATATCAATATGTGTGGTCTTGGCATGCAGCATCAACCGTTTGTCCAATACACTAATTTTATTGTGCCGCCTAAAGCTGAGCGACGGCCGGAGTGGTGGATACTAGGTAAAATCGAACAGGCACAAGGTTTTGATTCTGTTCTAGATAATATCGATGAAACCAATTTATTTGGCCGCCTCGATCATATGCTGCGGCAGTCAGACACTAGCATTGAGGATATGAAAACTCGCCCACATCAAACGGCTGTTTTGGATCGTAATCTGCCGGGTAACTTTTTTGATCAATGGATTCAAACAGAATCCCAGCGGATTGATTGCTGCCCGCCAATGTTCACTGAAGCGTTAGGTCGTTGTGCCGAGATTTTTTCCGATATGGATAACAATGAGCAGCCGCTAAAGCTGATTTCTCGTCGTACCAACTATATGGTGAATAGTTGGTTCCATAATGTGAAATCATTGAAGCGCGCCAAGCAACAAAACAATCCACTCTTTATGCATCCCGATGATGCCCGTGCGCGTAACCTGGGTGATGGATCGCAGGTTCGTATCCATAATGATTTTGGTGATGTTGAGTCGCTGGTTTCCTTGGATGAAGATTTAAAACCGGGCACTGTGGCGATGACACATGGCTGGGGTCACCAAAATACGGGTATGACTGTGGCGAAGAAGTATCCGGGTAGTAATGCCAATGAGTTGTTACCCTCGGGTCCCGGTAGTTTTGAGAAGCTCAGTAATCAAGCATTTATGACCGGTGTGCCGGTAGAAGTCGAAGCGGGTTGAGCCCGCTGCAAGGCATTACTGTAGATCTTTGATTAGACCTTTCATTAGAGATGGCTGTCGGCTTCGTCCTAAGCGTCATGATTAGAAATTAGAGCACTATGATCGATACCCCCAAGCCCGGTCTGGCGATTGAAATCCGTCGACTGTTCCATATCGCTTTGCCCCTTATGGGGGCGCAGGTAGCACAGATGGGCATGGGCGTCAGTGATGCGATTATGGCTGGCCAATATGGCTCTGCTGATCTTGCCGGTGTGGCATTGGGGGGCAGTCTACTGTGGCCGGTGATGTTGCTGATGATGGGATTGATTCAAGCGGTCACGCCAACCATCGCGCAACTGAATGGTGCCCGGGATTATTCTGAGATCGGCGAGGTGATTCGGCAGGGGCTCTGGATGGCGCTTTTGGGCGGCCTGGTTGGTGCTTTGATCCTGAACAACATTGGCCCGGTCTACGATTTGGTCGGCGTAGACCCAGTGGCTTCTGCGATTTCCATTCCTTACCTTGCCCTGGCCTCGCTAGGCTTTCCCGCATTAATGTGTTTCTTCTGTTTGCGCTTTCTTGCAGACGGTATGGGCATCACACGCCCCGCAATGTTTATTGCGATTACGGCGTTGTGTCTTAAGATTCCGCTCAATTACGTGTTGATCTACGGCAAGTTCGGCCTGCCTGAAATGGGCGGTGCGGGTTGCGGTCTGGCTAACGCGATTATTAATTGGTTTCAGCTTGCGATGATTATCATTGTGGTATCTCGTAAGCGTTTCGATATAACAGGTTGGCGGCAGCGTTTTACTTTTCCTGATTGGAGCCGGATTAAACCTTTGTTGATTATTGGCCTACCAATTGGAGCCTCCATCTTTGCTGAGGTGGGGCTGTTTTCCTTTACGACTCTATTGCTCGGTCGGCTTGGTGCAGACACTGTTTCTGCACACAATATTGCGCTAAGTCTGAATGGGATTTTATTTATGCCTGCCATGGCTTTGGGGATGGCGGCGACGATTCGAATTGGGTTTCGAGTGGGTTCAGCAGAGATTCTGGATGCAAGAACGACCGCGGTACTGGCGATGATTACAACCGTAATCATTGCGCTGTGCGGTTCGATCTTTGTCTACTTTTTCAGGTTCGACCTGGTGAGCTTTTACACCAAGGATTTAGCAGTTGCGAGTCAAGCAGCGAATCTATTGCTGTTCGTCACCGTCTTTTTGGTGCTCGACGCCATACAGTCGACAGCGTCCGGCGCTTTGCGTGGCTACAAGGACACTCGGATACCTATGTGGATTGCGATATTTAGTTTTTGGGGCGTTGGCTTGCCCATGGAATGCATACTGGGTTTCGGTTTGATCGGCGAGCCGATGGGGGTCTATGGATTCTGGATCGGTCTTACTATGGGCGTGGGTACGGCAGCATTATTGATTTCCACCCGGCTGTGGAAAACCAGCCGCGATCATCAACGGATCGTGCAGCTGGCTGGTTTAGAGTCCATTAAGGAAAGAACCTAAAAAGAACTTTAAGTAAGAGCTTTAAATAAAAACTTAGAAGAGAACCTTAATAGAGAGTGACGATGAAGCAATCAAATTTAGGCAAGCTCGAAGGTGTCGGTCGTCTTACGCTTGGCGGTGGGGGTATCGGCCAAGTATGGGGTGAGACAACTCGGGACGAGGCGATTAGAACTGTCTATGATGCTTATACCGGCGGGGTTAATTTGTTCGACATGGCGCCCATGTACGGCCGCGGCGAGGCGGAAACCGTGATGGGGCTCGCTTTCGAAGATGGTTACCCGGAAGACCTTCGGCTCACGACTAAATGTCTGGTTGGCGGCGTTGACGCCAGTGAGATTGGGCCTAAATTGATCCGTTCGCTGGATAAAAGTTGTGCACGAATGAAGCGCGACTTTATTGATCTTTTTATTCTCCATGGCTACGTCATTCCCGACGGCTGGCAGGACAGTAATCGGCCCGAAATATTGTCTCAGGCCGCAGTGGAGTGGCGCAATTATCAGGACCATGTTGTTCGAACATTTGAAAAATTGAAAGCCGAAGGCAGAATTGGTGGCTGGGGCGTCACTGCGGCCAGTGTTCAGTCCGCGAATTATGCGGTGCTAGAAGCCGATCAGAAGCCCGATGTCATTCAAGCCATGACGAACTTGTTAGATAGCGGCGGCAGCATGCCGATCAGTGCAGAAACGGCTGATCCACGGGGCGTCATTCAACTTGCTAGCGACCAAGGTGTTGGCGTTATGGGTATTCGTGCGGTTGCTGCGGGCGCGCTGACAGGGAGTATTGACCGTGACGTAGATCCAGCTTCGGCTGAGGCGAAGGATTTCGAAAGGGCAGCTGGCTTTCGCCAGTTGGCCGAAGCACGTGGTGTGAGTGCTGCATTTCTTGCGCACCAATATGCCCTTAGTATGCCGGGCGTTAACACCGTGGTGCTCGGGGTGACAAACCGCGCGCAGTTATATGAATGTCTTGCCGCCGAAAAAGCCGGCCCACTCGATGCTGAAACGCTGCAGCTGATTGATCAGAGTGTCAGCCTCACCTAGTTTGGCTTGCGACCATAAGCGGGTAGCGTCCAGCCAAATTGTATGGCACCACCCCTTAAAATAAAAGCGACACAACCAGCAATCAGCGCGCTAGTGAGCGCTGGGACAGCGAAATAGCACAAGACGACGTGTGCGGTCGCCCCGGTTGCGGCGGCCGTAATATAGATTTCGCGGCGTAGTAAAACGGTTGGCTCATTGCTAATGACATCACGGATAATGCCGCCAAAGGTCGCCGTCATGACGCCTGTCACGATCGCGACAATGCCCTCAGCGCCGGATGCCAATCCTATCTGGGCACCCAGTACGGCATAAGCCGCGAGCCCCACTGCATCCAGCCATAGCAGCAAGGTGAAGCGATGTTCGACTATCTGTGCAGCAAAATACATCACCAAAGCGGTACCACCACACACCAACAAAACCATACTGTCTTGAACCCAAAATACTGGCGTTAAGCCGAGAATGAGATCCCTGAGGGTGCCGCCGCCCACACCCGTCACACTAGCAAGAAACAAAAAACCAATGATGTCCATTTGTTTTCTGGATGCAGCAAGGGCGCCGGTTGCGGAAAACACAGCGACACCGGCATAGTCGAGTAGTTGAAAACTATCCAAGGTTAGCCTTAAAAAATTTTAGCGTGCGTGCTTTAGCGAGCGTCGCTGCCGCCTCATTGAAGCTATCTCGATGATCGCAATTAAAGCCGTGGTCAGCGCTGTAAACATGCACGCCGACGTCCGGGTGCGCCTCTTTAATGGCATCGACATCCGTCAGTGGAATGTGCGCATCCTGATCACCAAAGTGCAGCAGGGTCGGAACCTTAGGTTTTAGATTGACCATGCCCGCAATACCGCCGCCGTAGTAGCCCGATACACAATCGAGGCCATCGAGGTTAGCCGCACTCAGCCAGCACACCAGGCCGCCAAAACAATAACCCACCATCGCGACAGGTCCGTGTTCAGCCAGATAATGAATGGCCGCCTGAACATCTAACAGTGTCTTGGGCATCTCGAGTTTGCTGCGGGCGAAATCTACGCCGCTTGTCATACCCTCGGCATCGTAGCCAAGTTCGACATGGCGTTCTGCCCTATCGAACAAGGCCGGGGCCAGCGCGCGATAACCTTCAGCGGCGTAACCGTCACAGACCTCGCGGATGTGGGCATTGACGCCAAAGATCTCTTGAATGACAACCACATTGCCAATGGCTTCTCCGGCGGGCTCTGCTAGATAGGCGTCAGATTGAAAGTCGTCAGCCGCCGTCAGTTGGATAGTGCTGCCGGTAGTAGTGCCCATAGTGTTCTCCTTTAATGATCAGAATTAGCGATGGGTGTTAGTGTAAGACTTAAGCCAGATCGATTGCCAGATGGCCTGAGGGTCATTTATGGTGCTGCCACGGTGAGGAAACAATGAAAATTGGATTAATTGCAGATACGCACATGCCGGGATCGATGCAAAGCCTCTGGCCCCAGGTGACGAAAGCATTTTCAGATGTTGATGTCATTCTTCATGCTGGAGACTTACACACGCTTGATGTTGTGGATGAGCTTTGCCGCCTTGCGCCCACCTATGTGGCCATGGGTAACGGTGATGTGGGTATTGTCGATGACCGACTCCAGGAGACTTGGCTATTAGATTTGGCAGGCGTCAAGGTGGGCATGATTCACCATTTCCCTTCTCCAGCGAGGAAGAGCCCGGAAGTGATTGCAAAGCGTGTCGATCGACATTTTGCTGAGCGACCTGACATCGTAATTTTTGGTCACACGCATTTTGAAGGTGTCTATCAGGTGAATGACATGTTGTATGTGAATCCCGGATCACCCACTTTGCCGCGCAATCAATCCTTACGCATGGGGACCATAGGCGAGATGGAAATCTTGGAGGATGAGATCACGATTATCATTCACCAGATTACCGAGGCGGGACTTGATCCTCACGGTGAGATCGAGCATTTGTGCCTGCCTCGTTAGAATTTTGATTTCAAAGTACTCGCATGCAAAGACAAAAAGATGGGCACTAACATGCAAATAACTCAGCAACTCGTTGTCATTTTTCTGATGGGAGCATTGTCCGCTTGCGCCACAGTCGTCGAACCTTTGCCTGTTCCAGTCACGAGTCAGGCACAACAACTCTCGCTACCAAAAGGCCCCCCACAAAAGGTGCTCGCCGGTCGTCACGGAATGGCGGTGGCAGCGCACCCTGAGGCGACCCAAGCGGCGGTAAGTATGCTGGCTATAGGCGGTAACGCTGCTGATGCTGCCGTCGCAGCGGGATTTGCAATATCGGTACTCGAACCCACCATGAATAGTGTCGGTGGACGGAGTCAGGTGCTGGTCAGAACCGCCGCTGGAAAATACATGGCCATCAACGGCATGACAGAAATCCCAGCCAGCTACGAGCGCCCCGAGATACCTGATAAAAATGGCTATGGCGTCATTGCGACGCCCGGAGTTGTTGCGGCGCTGGCCAAGCTGCATGAAGAACAAGGAAGTTTGCCCTGGGACGAAGTCTTGGCCCCCGCTATTAATCTGGCTCAAAACGGTTTTGTCTTGCTGCCTGGTGAGGCCGCACGGCACGCGCGGGGATTAAAGGATGTACAAGAAAATCCTGGTTTTCAGCAGAATATTTTACAGGCGGACGGCAGCACTTACCCCGCGGGGGCTTTGTTTAAACAGCCAGCGCTGGCCAATACGCTGAAAACCATTGCTCGAGACGGCGGGCAGACTTTCTATCAGGGTGACATTGCTGAGGCGATTGCCGCGGATATGGCGGCCAATGGTGGGCATGTCACCTTGGCAGATTTGAACGGCTACGAGGCGTTGGCGGGTCGTTATGTATCGACGTCTTATCGTGACTTTGAAATCCACACGATAGCTGCGCCGGCAGGTGGGGGGCTGGTCGTAAAAGCGCTGAATATACTTCAAAATTTCGACCTGTCGGAGTTGAACGATCTGGAATGGGCAGCCGTCATAAATCAGGCATTGGCTCTGTCTGTTCGCACCATGGAACATGACTATGAGGAACGTGATCTCGGCCTGGTGACCAGCAAGGTCTGGGCCGCAGAAACAGCTCAGCAGGTCAGGGTGCCGGACATTCAATTGACAGAACTGGGTTTGACAGAACTGGGCTTGACAGAACTGGGCTTGATAGAAAATTCGCCCGCAAAAGTAGACGTGCCAGAACAAGAGGGCAGCCCTGATGCAAAGTTGGCCAGCCTGGATAGGACCACTGGGGTCGACTGGGCAGGCGATAGCTGGGGCCAAGACTCTCACCACACGACGCATTTTGTGACGGCTGACTGTGCGGGCATGACGGTTTCGATTACTCAAACGGTAGGGCCTATGTTCGGATCGAAAGTGATGACGCCGTCACTCGGTTTCGCCTATGCGTCGACCATGGGCAGCTATTTGTCCTCTGCAGCACAGAGCCCTGGTTCTCGCCCTCGTACGACGATTGCCCCGACTGTCGTCACACGTGATAATCATGGTGACAGTGAAGTGGTGATGGTGCTGGGCGCAGCCGGTGGGCTCAGAATTCTCTCCGGCATCGTGCAAACAATATCTCGGGTAGTGGATCAAAATATGACACTCGAAGATGCGGTTGCCGCGCCACGGGTGCATCCATCGACCACGACAGACCTGGAAACCGGTGCTCGAACAATTCAGTTGAACGCTTTTCATGCCGAGCTCACGGCACGAAACGGCTGGCAGCAGGCTGATCTAGCGGCTTGGGAGGCTGCCGGATTTGAAGCAAAACCCAATGATCGTGAGGCTGCGTTTGCCCGTGTGCACGCATTGGGCCGTGAAGGCGGTTTATGGCGTGGTGCAGCAGAACTGGACTGGGAGGGCTCGGCGCTGACGCCTTTGATGGCAAGCTGCCCGCTGAATTAGCCGGTTGCGGAAGATGGTCTCTAGGCCTTTAACCGAGCCCCTAATCCAAGACAAAAGCCCAGCCTGAAAGCCTTGTCAATCTTGCACATTGGAGGTCCCTGTGGCACTTTTATGGGCTTGCGAACACATGCGGGTTTCCTGTGCTATTAGATCTTCATACTCACTCGATTAAATCAGACGACGGTCGTGCCAAGGTGGAAAATTACTGCCAATGGATTAAAGCCAAGTCGATTCCGATCGATGGTTTTGTCTTAACCGAACATCGACAATTTGACGATAAGTCGGATTATGACGATCTTGCGGCCAAATTTGATTTAACCATTCTGAAAGCCAGTGAAGTTGAAACTGAATACGGTCATGTTCTGGTTTACGGCGTGACACCGGAGCTTCAAGCCCGGTTTGATTTCGCGAATACGCATCTGGTGCTAGAAGAGGTCATCAAAGAAGCCAACGCTCATAGTGCCGTGGCTGTGCCGTGTCATCCTGGCCGGCCGAGGGTGGGTATGTTTGCTCACACGGAAGCGTTAGGTATCCCCGATGGTGTCACGATCGTTGAAATTTATAATGGCGGCAGTCGCGATCAAGAGGATCAGATTGCTATCGACAATGCAGAATCGTTAGGTTATCGCGGCATCGGTGGCAGTGACTCTCATATCGTCAGCCACATTGGTCGCTGCGCGACTCGCTTTGATAAGCCTATCGCGACTATGGACGATCTTGTTGCTGCACTTAGAGCTGGTGATTTTGAAGCTGTCAGTCTTAAGAATGCCAACACATCGGCTTAACCTTTTTTGAACTAAATCGAGAGTAGACGTGGACCAGGATATAGAAACGCTGAGAGAGAAATATCTCAATCAGGATTTTGACGAGAAGACCCACGAGGTCAAAGCTGAAGTGACGGCTGAGTATGCGCGTCTTTGTGGTGAGACCGCTGCGCGGTTTTTGGATGTTAATGATCCGGACTTTCAGGCGCCACCGACCTTTATCGCGAGTTTAAGTGGTCGCCGTGCTTTGCCATCGGACTTTCCAAAGTTTGGTATTGGTATGGATGCGGGCAAAGGTGTGGAATGTTTTCTGCCTATTCGTCCGGGCTCCACCATTGCGGGTCGTACTCACTTGCATGATATTTATACCAAGACGGGTCGTTCGGGTCGTATGATCTTTACTGTGTCTCGGATCGAATTTTACGATGATAAAGGCAACCACCTCGCGAACTCTGACAGTCGTATTGTTATCCGGGAGAAAAGCTAATGGCCATTGCATCCTTGTCTGATGTCGAGTTCGGCGAAGACCTACCGGCCTTCACGCCGGACACCTCGCTTGAAACCGTAAAGACTTTTGCAAGCCTGGTGGGTTGGGGCGGTGCACGCTTTTCCGATCATGAAGCAGCCAAAAAAGAAGGTTTACCCGGCGCGATGGTGCCGGGCATTTTGAGTCAGGGCTATCTCGTCTCAATGATTCATAACTGGGCACCTGAAGCCGAGATCCGTGCCATTGATACTATTTTTCGTGCGCCGGTCATTGCTGATGAGGAACATAAAATTACTGGCGTAGTGACTGATATCAACGAAGATGAGCATCTGGTCGAGATTGATATCACTGTGACCAATGCCAAAGGCGAAACCCGGGTGTTTGGTACCGCCACTGTGAAGATCTAATCTGCTGCGCTAATGATATGGAGTACGAGTGGTATCTCGAAGAATGGGGCTGTTAGGTATTTCCGGTAGCCTGCTTGGGGAATCCAGTAATAGTCGATTGTTGTCGGCGGCGGTGTGTGTGCCGGAAGGCGTGGTATTTGAAATCGCCGATTGCCTTACGCAACTTCCACACTTTAATCCTGACTTGGACCCGGCAGAAAATGCGGTTGTCGCTGCATGCCACCGGCAGGTCTTCGGTCGCCCGAGACTCGCTCATCACAATCAATCTCTTAGGCAAAGCTTTTTCAGTAGACGGAATGTGTGCAGCGCATGGCGATCAAATTGCCCATCCACTCGCCACCTTTGTGGCAGCGATTGATGCGACCGTCGAAGCATCCAAGGAGTCAAGCGCCTAACCGCTAATCACCAGGCAGTGCTCGCTAAACATTGTCGACTAGACGCCGTCTCAGTTCTGTCGCGGATGATTCACCCAGACCAATTTCTTCAAGATAGCCCGGCATGCCGCCAAAATCATCGTGGATCGTTTGAATAGCAGCTTCCAGATAGCCGCGTTGAACTCCCGCGATAGCTTTCATATCATCGTCTGTCACGGTGCCGCCGTAATTTGCTTCGAAGCGTGGTTTCATGACAGCAAACAGTTCGGTTGCCGCATTGGTTAACAAATAGTCATCAAAGATATGCTCCTCGGGCACGCCGAGCGCAGATAAGATCACGGCCGCGCCAAAGCCGGTGCGATCTTTGCCTGCTGTACAATGTAATAAAAAGTTATTGTCTGTATTGAGTAGGTGCTCCACCAACTGTTTGTATTCAGCCACGTGGTCCCGTGCGATCTCGCGGGTAATCTCGCACATATAGTCGATGCGATTTTGTGTGGTCATATCCGGATTCGAAAAACTGGCGCGCAAGTCCACGGAGCTGCCCGGCGCGATCGGAATATGCACTCGAACATCAAAGGGTGCTCCGATTGGTGTCGGTGCGCCGTCGACCTCGTCTGCTCGGCGCAGGTCGCAGATGACGCCAATATCCAGTGCCGCGAAGTCGTCTCTAGCGACGCCCTGGATTCCGGACAGCATGCCGCAGCGGAACAGTTTGCCTTTTTTGATAGTGCCGCCGTCAGCTGTTTGGTAACCACCGAAATCGCGGAAGTTTAGAGAGCCTTTAATCGGGATAAAGCGTGGATCACGAGTCATGGGTAGAGCGTCCTGATATATAAAGGAACAACCTTAACGTAACTTTGTTGATATCACGTTAAAGTTGCTGTCACGTTAAGGTTGATAAAATGCTTCATAGAGACTGTTTTTAAGCACGGTTTTAGCGTGGGGAAAATAGCGGAATATTCAGTTCTTCGTGTTCTTCCCATTCCAGCTTTAGCTTCATGCCTATCTCTACGTCTTCGGCCGCCACCTTGATCACGTTCGACAAAATACGTGGCCCTTCGTCCAAATCGATCCAGGCCACCGCATAAGGTACGAGATTGCGGAAGAATGGATGATAGCTCTGGCGCACAACACTGTAGCTGTAAACGGTGGCATCGCCCGAGGCGACTTTCCATTCCAGCTTGCCATTGGTACAACCGGTGCAATGTCGGCGCGGATAAAATATGACCTTGTTGCAATCGGTGCACTGCTGATAACGAAACTCCTTATCTTTGGTGCCTGCCCAAAATTCTTTGGTATCAAATTCCTCGGCTTTAGGCAGAGGCCTGGTGGCGACTTTTTTAACTTCACTCATTAATCTGCTCCCAAAATAATTGTCCCGGCCGCATGACGGCTGCCTAGCATGCCGCCGTTACCATGGGCCACAGCCAGCTTTGCGGTTGCGACCTGAGATGTTGATTCACCGCGCAATTGTCGCGCGGCTTCAATCAACAAGAAAATCCCGCGCATCCCAGGGTGGTTTGAGGATAGGCCGCCACCGTCGGTATTCAGTGCGGGGCCTCCAGATTGATCAAAACGCAATTTGCCGCCTTCTACCCATGCACCGCCTTCGCCTTTTTTGCAAAAGCCTAAATCTTCAAGTAGTGCCAATACCGTAATGCTGAAAGAATCATAGATCATGGCAATATCCATTTCTGCGGCGGTGACACCGGCTTCAGCGAATGCGATCGGCCCGGACTGCGCCGCTGCACTGGTAGTGATATCGCCGCCATTTTCAGGGTATTTCGTGGCTTCGCCACTGCCTAAAATCCACACCGGTGGCTTCTTACAGTTGCGGGCAACTTCTGGTGAAGCGATGACGACAGCACCGCCACCGTCGGAAATCATACAGCACTCTAACAAGTGCAGTGGGTCGGCGATCATGCGCGAGTTCACGACATCATCAATCGTCGTTTCTCGAATATCTAAAAACTCCAAGTCTTCCATAGCCTGGACAGCTTCAGGATTGCGCATGGCATGATAGCGTGTCGCGGTGGAAATCTCAGCGAGTTGTTGACTGGTAGTGCCGTATTCAAACATGTGACGCTTGGCCACCATGGCATAGTTGGCGATCAGGGTCTGACCGGCAAACGCATCCATATTCTCCGCCGGGTGCATGCTGCCAGCACCGCGACCACCGACACCGATGGCACGAGCATTACTGTGTGCTGTCGAACCATAAGTGAGTAGCGCGACTTTGCATTTGCCAGCGGCGATATCTCGCTTCGCTTGCGCCGCATGAAACTCGTAGGAGCTGCCGCCCACGCCAGTGGTATTAATGACCGTGGGTTTTAAACCAAAGTACTCGGCAATGGTGAGGCCATTCATTGCGCCACCGCCGTCACCGGCGTCGTAAATACCATCCACATCTGCCCAGGTCAGCCCGGCATCTTCCAATGCTCTGGCAGCGCATTCGGCTTTCATTTGGAGCGGGCTAATTTCGCCCTCAACATCCCGTGAAGGATACTCATGTATGCCGACAATCGCAGCGTCCCTTTTTTGGCTCATCTGGAGCGTCCTGTTCAATTATGCAGTGCCGTCAGTCTACCGAAACGCTGGATTAATTGTATAGGCGGTGCGTGAGTGGTGATGAGGCGTGATTCATCGGGGTGCTTTTTAGGTGCCCCTGTGGCAGATTGGTATCTACTAAAAGGAGCTTCATGTGAAAGTCATTTGTCTCACCGGCGGTATTGCGTCTGGTAAAACGACTGCGAACCGTTTTCTGGAAGAAAAGGGCGCTGTCATCATTGATGCAGATAGGTTGGGTCACCGTGTCTATGACACTGGCACCCAGGGATATCTGAAAGTTATTGAAGCCTTTGGCGATGATATTGTGGATAACGATCACCAGATAGATCGTAAATTATTGGGCGGTAAGGTGTTCGGTAATCCCGATGGTTTGAAACAACTGACCGACATCGTATGGCCAGAAATTCGTCGTCTGGCGGAATTAGAAATCGTGACGTACGAGGCGTTAGATCCAGATGGTGTTGTCGTGCTGGAAGCAGCGGTGCTCTTTGAAGCTGGCTGGGAGGATATCGGCGAGCAAATTTGGGTGCTCACCGTCGAGCCCGAGATCGCGATCGAACGGGCAATGGCGAGAGATGGCCTGGACCGTGAAGCGATTGAAAAAAGATTGTCATCCCAGATCAGCAATGCAGCACGTGCTGAAAAAGCCAGTGTGTTGATTGATAATTCTGGCACCTTAGACGAGATGATGACGCAACTTGAAGCGGCCTGGGTTGGGCTTTAACACCCTAAAGAATAGGCACTATTCCAATGAGCGCCTTCTGAGCCATAGGGAGTGGCGTTAGTCTACGAGCTCTTCATTACAGAGTTGTCGCCTATGTCGGCACCCATTATTTGTGTTGCTTTGCTGGGATTGTTATCTATCGTTTTGGGGATGGTTGTCACAGTAGGAAGAGGAAAATTCAATACGCTATTCGGTAGTTCAAATGACCCGGAAGATAAACTGTTTCATGGGTCCTGTGGTTTATGGTGTTGGCGACAGTATCGCGATTCTTAATCGCATTAGGGTTGGTTTTCCCAGCGACTCTGGCTAAACCTAACCCGTTACGCTTTGTCGGCGCTTCTGGAACCTATGTATTTGGTTTGGGTGTTGCGCTGTTGATGCAGGGACTCGGGATTTAATTCAGGGGTTCGGCTGTCTTTTTAAAAAAGAGCTTAGAAACAATTCAGGCCGCGACAGATCAGTCGCGACCTGAATTTAGCGATTAGGGCGTAAAACCCTCGCTATAGTTTTCTGCCCCTTCACGTTTGATATCTTCTAGCCAGTCTCCCTCATAGGGCCACGCTTCAGGATTCTCTGGGTTTGGCCCTTGCCAGAATCTTGCCAATGGTCCGTCGCCCATTTTCTCTAACGACCAGGCTTGACGGCGAAACGTCCAGCTATCGGGTACGAGTTCGTGAGCTTTCTGAAAGTGCTTAATGGCGAGATCATGATTGCCACGCATTTCGAGTTCGGTCGCGAGTTCAAAGTGCGCATGGCCGAGGGCGGTCGTCTCGTCTCTCGGTCGTGATCGCTCGATGGCCTTTTCAGGCGACATCACAAACTCACTGTCGGCGCCTTTTTCAACCCAGTCTCGCAGTGCCTCGTGATAGGCGGTTTGGCTGCCAGGTTTAGGAATCTTGGCGGCCTCGGTCATCATTTGCTTGAGCCTGTCAGGAATGTCACTGGGCACTTGCATATTGCTACCACCAGCGCCTTCTAAACCCGGTTTAGGGGGTGCAGGCGCCGCTTCTGCCGGCCTCACAATCATGCCATCTTCATCAATCCAGATGCTGCTGGGGATGTTCACCACTCCAAACAGATCAGCCATCGCATGATGTTGATCAATCAAAGAGGGGTGTTGTGGATTAGCAGCATCGATAAAGGCTTTACAGCCTTCTACACCCAGCGTGTCTAAACCAACGGTAACTAGCTCAAAACCTTTGTCTTTCAATTCTTCTCGCAGTGTCTGCCACACGGGCAGATCAGCAGAGCATCCTCAGTAAGGTGCCCAGGCATAAACGAGCACCTTCTTGCCCTTGAGGCTTGATAGGTTAAACATTTTGCCATCGACATCAGGTAATGAGAGTTCTGGCGCTTTTGCCGTCATCAGCGCCCGGCCGCCAATGGATTCGGGACCCATAGCCCAGAGTTGTGCTTCTGGTTCTTCGGCTAGTGGTAGGTTCATCGCTTTGGCAGCAGCGCTCACATCAACTGTGTCGCCGTCTGCATTGGGGATGGGAATACAAACATCCCCTTTGCAGGCGCCTTCTGGCTTTAATTGCCAGCCGGTACCGGCTTCAAATTCAGCCTTAGAAATTTCGAGGGTGGATAACAACATGCAACTTTCCTCATTTGGGACGTTGTCGCATGCTAACGCAGGCTAAATGGACAATGCCAGTGGCTCAGCCACATCGCTTCCGCTACACTTCGCGCTTCCTTTTTGTCAGCGGCTGATCTCGTGGAAACGAACGCCCTCAATACCAAAATCAAAGACCTTGCAGAACGCACTGACGTTCTGAGGGGGTACCTTTGACTATGACACTCGCAAAGAACGCCTCACCGAAGTAGAGCTAGACCTCGCCGACCCCAAAGTTTGGGATGACCCGGAAACCGCCCAAAAACTAGGTCGCGAACGTGCAACCCTGGAAGGTATTGTGGGGACCATCGATTCGTTGGATAGCGGCCTGGAAGATGCTGGCACGCTAATCGAGATGGCGCAGGAAGATAATGACGAGAGTGTGTTGGTCGATGTCGAGACCGAACTTAAAGCACTCGATACGCAGCTTGGTAAATTAGAGTTTCAGCGGATGTTCTCCGGTGAGATGGACCCCAACAGCGCCTATCTCGATATTCAGGCGGGTTCTGGCGGCACCGAGGCCCAGGACTGGGCCGAAATGCTGATGCGGATGTATTTACGCTGGGGTGAGTCTAAGGGGTTTAAGACCGATGTGGTCGAGATTACCGATGGTGATGTGGCGGGTATTAAAGGCGCCACGCTGCACTTTGAAGGTGAGTATGCCTACGGCTGGCTGCGCACAGAAACAGGCGTCCATCGTCTGGTACGTAAGTCGCCATTTGATTCCGGTAGTCGTCGTCACACTTCATTTGCTTCCATCTTTATTTCACCGGAACTCGATGATGATATCGAAATTGAAATCGATATGAATGTGGTGCGCGTTGATACCTACCGTGCCAGTGGTGCCGGTGGTCAGCACGTCAACAAAACCGATTCTGCCATCCGTTTAACCCATGAGCCCTCTGGCATTGTGGTGCAGTGTCAAAACCAGCGTTCTCAACATAAGAACCGCGATCAAGCTATGAAACAATTGAAGGCCAAGCTCTATGAGATGGAAGAGCAAAAGCGCAAAGCCGAGTTGCAGATTGTCGAAGAGAACAAATCCGATATTGGTTGGGGCAGTCAGATCCGCTCTTATGTATTGGATTCTGGCCGGATCAAAGATTTAAGAACCAATATTGAAACGTCGAATACTCAAGGCGTGTTAGATGGCGACCTTGATCAATTTATCGAAGCGAGTTTGAAGCAAGGCTTGTAGGAAAAAGGTTAGAAGATGTCTGACAAGAAGACTGAAAATACAGAGGCGCCTGTCTTAGCACCACAACAGGAAGAACACGAAATCATCGCCTTGCGTCGTGCCAAACTGACTGCGCTCCGCGAAGCGGGTAATGCATTTCCGAATGATTTTCGTCGTCAGGATTTAGCCACAGCACTCACTGAAGCCCATGATAGTAAGAGCAAAGAGGCGCTTGAAGCCGAAGCTGTGACCACCAGCGTGTCTGGTCGTGTCATGTTACGGCGTGCGATGGGTAAGGCGAGCTTCATCACGTTACAGGATGTGAGCGGACGCATTCAGGCCTATATTCGCAAAGATGACGTGGGCGAAGCGGCTTACGAGGGATTCAATAAGTGGGATCTTGGCGACATTGTGGCGATCACGGGTACCGTAATGAAGACTAACAAGGGTGAACTCTCGGTTAAAGCAACCGAGGTGACCATGCTGACCAAGTCGCTCCGGCCTTTGCCTGAAAAACATGCCGGTCTTACCGATACTGAAGCTCGATACCGGCAGCGATATGTGGATCTGATCGTTAACGAGGAGAGTCGCGAGGTGTTTATCAAGCGCGGCAAAATCATCGATGGCATTCGTCGTTATTTCCTCGATCGTGACTTTATGGAAGTCGAAACGCCTATGATGTTGTCATCGCCAGGTGGCGCCACTGCAGCGCCCTTTACCACTCACTACAAAGCGCTCGATACGGAGATGTATTTGCGCGTTGCGCCAGAATTGAATCTGAAGCGTTTGGTGGTGGGCGGCTTCGAGCGTGTATTTGAAATTAATCGCAACTTTCGTAATGAGGGCGTGGACACGAATCACAGTCCGGAATTTACGATGTTGGAGTTCTACTGGGCCTATGCTGACTTCAATGACTTGATGGATCTCACGGAAGAACTGTTTCGTGGTGTTGCGCAAGCAGTACTCGGCACAACGAAGTTTACCTACAAGAATACCGAGATTGATTTTGGCCAGCCTTTTCAGCGTATGACGATGGCGCAAGCGATTGTTTCGTTTAATCCTCATATCGATCCGATGCAGTTAACCGATGATGCTGCTGCCCGGGCATTGGCGAAAAGCGTTGGGGTTCAATTAGAGGAGAGTTGGGGGCTTGGCAAGGTTGTCATGGAAATTTTTGAAGCCCTGGTCGAAGACAAGATTGAACAACCGATCTTTATTACCGAGCACCCTACCGAGGTCTCGCCGCTGGCGCGACGCAATGACCACAATCCAGATGTCACTGACCGCTTCGAGCTGTTTTGTATGTCTAACGAAATTGCCAATGGCTTCAGCGAGCTTAACGATGCTGAGGACCAGGCCGAGCGATTCCGCAAACAGGTTGAGGCAAAGGATGCCGGTGACAGTGAAGCCATGCATTACGACGATGACTACATCACAGCGCTGGAATATGGATTGCCACCCACCGCAGGAGAAGGCATCGGCATTGACCGGTTGGTCATGTTGTTAACCGATAGCCCGTCGATTCGTGATGTCATTCTGTTCCCGCATATGCGGCCGCGCAAGGGTGGTTAAATGTCGGATGTTCAGCTCGAGGAAAGTTGGTTAGTCCATCTTCATTCTGAATTCGATGCCGTCTATATGCAGGAGTTGCGAGCCTTTTTACAGGTAGAGAAAGCAGCTGGTAAAACGATCTACCCCCCTGGGCAGGACATGTTTAATGCGTTAAACACAACGCCATTCGACCAGGTCAAAGTCGTCATTCTGGGGCAGGATCCGTACCATGGTCCCGGGCAAGCGCACGGTTTATCTTTTTCCGTGCCCGATGGCGTCAAGCCACCGCCATCCCTGCAAAATATTTATAAAGAAATTCAAAGCGATATCGGTGGTGAGCAGCCCCCGACGACCGGCAATTTAACGCGCTGGGCTGAGCAAGGCGTACTGTTATTAAACAGTGTGTTGACGGTAGAAGCGCAGCAGGCAGCTTCGCATCAAGGGAAAGGCTGGGAGCAGTTTACTGACAGGGTGATTGAGGCGCTGGCGCGAGAACGCCAGCAGATTGTGTTTCTGTTATGGGGCAGCTACGCCCAGAAGAAAGGCCGCATGATTGATCCTGACAATCATCTCGTACTCAAAGCCCCGCACCCATCCCCATTGTCGGCCTATCGAGGATTTTTCGGTTGTGGTCACTTTAGTGCCTGCAATCGTTATCTCATAGCACAGGGGCATGCGCCCATCGATTGGCTGGCTATTTTTCCGCTTTGACGGGTTTGCCTAAAATGACCGCGCACACGACCAACCAGATGGTTGACATCACTTCAATTGCAATCGGTTCGGGTGAAAACCCAGCGCCGTGTACTTGCCACCCATAGGTTCTCGCGAAAGCCGCTACGATCAACAATGCAGCGCCGGCGTACAACCACCGGGGTGACCCGTGGTAGGCGCCCATAAAAATAAATGCCGCAGTGCACAGGAAAAATGAAGTGAGATCGCCAAGCTGAGTACTAAGTGCCAGACCTTCTAGTACAGGCATATTAATCGCGTCAAGGGCGACGGCGGGTTGCAGCACCAGGCTTAGGCCGATGATAAGCATGGGTAAACCCGGCACGACAGCCAGGATTCTTATGATTATTCTGCCCATCCTAGTTCCTTATTATCTTTTTGTCCGGAAGCATTGTGACATAGATCTCGGTGTCGACGCCGGGCGCCTAGGTAATCTTTTCAAATTAGCTCGCCAGGCGTCGCAGTACGTAGTGCAGGATCCCGCCGTTTTCATAGTAGGCAAATTCGTTGGGCGTATCGATGCGAATCCGAGCGTTTAAGGTAAGGCTTTCTCCATTCATTCGTTTCACGGTGACCACGACTTCTTTTTGGCCCACTGTGACGGCAGGGATAGAATAATGCTCCGTACCATCTAGCTGTAAACTCAGCGCAGAGTCGCCCTCGCCAAACTGCAGCGGCAGTATGCCCATACCGACCAGGTTAGATCGATGAATACGTTCAAAGCTCTGGGCGATGACGCTCCGCACACCGAGTAACGCGGTGCCTTTTGCCGCCCAGTCACGGGAGGATCCTGTACCATATTCTTTGCCGGCAATGATGATCAAGGGCGTATTGTCTTTTTCATAACGCATCGCCGCATCAAAGATTGATGCCACTTCGGTGGTTGGGAAATACGTTGTCCAGCTGCCTTCCGTTCCTGGGGCGAGTTCATTGCGGAGACGCACATTGGCAAAAGTGCCCCGCATCATTACCTCATGGTTGCCGCGCCTTGAGCCGTAGGAGTTAAAATCCTGGGGAGCGATCTGGTGGTCTTCCAAATAGCGGCCTGCAGGGCTCTCAGTCGCAATCGCACCGGCCGGAGAGATATGGTCTGTTGTAACGCTATCCGCGACTTTAACCAGGCACCGGGCATCCACAATAGGTTTCACCTCTGGCACGTCTTGGGTCATGCCCTCAAAGAAGGTGGGCTTGCGAATGTAGGTGGATTCTGGCCAGTCATACAGGTCTGCCTTTTTTACCGGCAGATTGTTCCAGGTATCGTTGCCAGAGTAGACATCGGCATAGCGGCGATTAAACATCTCAGGATTAATGGTTTTCGTAATAGCCGCCTGAATATCTTTGCTGTCGGGCCAAATGTCTTTTAGATAAATGTCTTTGCCATCCGATCCCTGGCCAAGAGGATCCTTGTATAGATCAACGTTCATATTGCCGGCTAGTGCATAGGCCACGACCAGAGGGGGCGAGGCGAGATAGTTCGCGCGTACTTCTTGGTGAATACGCCCCTCAAAATTCCTGTTACCTGATAGAACCGATGTGACTAATAAATTGCCATTCCGAACGCCCTCAGAGATTTCCTCTGGAAGTGGTCCGGAGTTGCCAATGCAGGTCGTGCAACCGTAACCCACCAGGTAGAAGCCCAAGCCTTCCAAATCCTCCATTAAGCCGGCTTCTTTAAGGTAATCCGTGACGACCTTAGAGCCAGGCGCAAGGCTGGTTTTTACCCAGGGTTTTGTTGCGAGGCCTAATTGTCTTGCCTTTCGTGCCATCAGACCTGCAGCGATCAGCACTGCCGGATTACTGGTATTAGTGCAGCTGGTGATGGCGGCGATGACGACGGCACCATGTTCCAAATCAAAGGTCCGGTCGTTGTACGTCACCTTGACTGCACCGGTCGCTGCATCGATTTCCGGCGCGCCACCTTCATTGTCAAATTCTGAACTACTGGGTACCAACGCTAAATCTTTAAACTCCTTGAGTACTTGATCGAAGTTGATTTTTGCATCGGTTAAGGCAATGCGATCCTGGGGACGCTTTGGCCCCGCGAGAGACGGCACAACGCTGGCGAGATCAAGCTCTAGCACAGCAGTGTAGGTCGCCTCCACAGCGGGGTTGTGCCAGAGGTCGGTTGCCTTGCAATAAGTCTCGACTAACGCAAGGGTATTTTCATCACGGCCTGTGAGGCGTAAGTAGTTAATGGTTTCTTGGTCAATCGGGAATATGCCGCAGGTTGCGCCATATTCCGGCGCCATATTGGCAATGGTGGCTCGATCCGCCAGAGAAAGATTTTGGATGCCAGCGCCAAAGAACTCGACAAATTTACCGACCACTCCGTGTGCTCGAAGAATCTGCGTCACTGTTAGCACGAGATCCGTAGCAGTAGCGCCTTCCGTGAGTTTGCCTACAAGGCGCATACCAACCACCTGGGGGATCAGCATGGTAATGGGCTGGCCGAGCATGGCGGCTTCTGCTTCGATACCACCGACACCCCAGCCGAGTACGCCAAGGCCATTAATCATCGTCGTGTGGGAATCAGTGCCGACCAGAGAATCGGGATAGGCCTCTAAGCTGCCATTCACTTCCCGGGTAAATACCCCACGGGCTAAGTATTCGAGGTTTACCTGGTGCACGATGCCGGTACCCGGCGGCACAACGGCGAAATTTTGAAAGCTTTCCTGGCCCCAACGGAGAAACTGATAGCGCTCAATATTGCGCTCAATCTCGATGGTGGTGTTATTCTCAAAGGCCTGATCGTTGCCGAAATGATCCACCATCACCGAGTGATCGATAACGAGTTCAACGGGATTGAGCGGGTTAATCTTCTTTGGGTCGCCGCCGAGGGCCACCATGGCATCGCGCATTGTGGCGAGATCCACGATTGCCGGAACGCCGGTAAAGTCCTGCAGTAATACCCGAGCTGGGACAAAGGCGATTTCTTTGTCCGGTTCCGCATGTGGGTCCCAGTTGGCTAGCGCCTCAATATCATCGTCGGTGACGAAGGATTCGTTGCCATGTCGAAGCAGGTTTTCCAGCAGGACTTTTAAAGAGTAAGGCAACTTTTCTACTGGAAAATCTAGATGCCCCGACCCGTAAATCCGGTATTGAGTGCCATTTAGATCAATGCTGGTGGGATGAGTATAGCGAGTGGACATATCGTGCCTCCGGTACCCTGCTGATCCTTCAAGCTTACAAAATGGCTGTTCGGTTTACCAATTTTGGTTTGCAAATTGAGCTTTTTAGATCGGGCTGTGTAGATGGAACTGTGGCCTGTCGATAGTCCAAATTTTACGTTGCACTGACTTCAGCAACGGCATCTGGGCTGCCGTGTCTTGCGACGGGTTTTGTCCAAGGGGGGACTCGGGTCAGATACGGTTGCTATTAGCTGTCCCATAACTGTCTTTTATGGACAGGCTGCAAAAACGCAGGATAAAAAAGAATCGCAGCCTGTACGCCTGTACGCCTGCATAATTCCATCTTATATGATGTTGGTCTTCTTAAAGATAGGAATTGTCATGGCCAAAGTACTGGATAACTATGTAGACGGGGCATTTCGTCCAAGCACCGCAACACAAACGATTGCCGTGACGAATCCCGCGACCCAAGAAGTCCTCATTGAAGCCCCAGTGACCCCCCTTGATGAGATCGATCGAGCCGTTGCTGCAGCAAAAGCAGCCTTCGAAGAATGGCGCCGGGTGCCGGCTCCGGAACGAGCTCGAATGATGATGAAGTATCAGATGCTACTGAAAGAAAAGCAGGATGAAATTGCCGAAATTCTTTCTCAGGAGACAGGCAAGACCTTTGCCGATGCTCAGGGCGATGTCTGGCGTGGTATCGAAGTGGCGGAGCAGGCCTGTAATATCCCGGCGATGATGATGGGTGAGACTTCCGAGAATGTCGCTCGAGGTATTGATACCTACAGTTTGAATCAGCCCCTGGGTGTTTGTGTTGGGATTACGCCGTTTAACTTCCCGGCGATGATTCCCCTCTGGATGTTTCCGATGGCAATCGCCTGCGGTAACACTTTTATTCTAAAGCCTTCCGAACAGGATCCCATGACGCCTAACCGTCTGGTTGAACTCTTTTATGAGTGTGGGTTCCCGAAGGATCTGATTCAGCTTATTCATGGCGGCAAAGATCAGGTGGATGCATTGATTACTCACAAGGACACCAAAGCGGTTTCCTTTGTCGGCTCAGTTGCCGTCGGTCAGCACGTTTATCGGCTCGGCACCGATCACCTGAAAAGAGTGCAGTGTATGGCAGGCGCTAAAAATCACATGGTCATCATGCCTGATGCAAGCAAAGATCAAGCAATCAATGCTTTGGTGGGTTCTTCCATCGGCGCGGCTGGTCAGCGGTGTATGGCGATTTCTGTTGCGGTATTTGTCGGCGAGGCGCAACAGTGGATTCCTGAAGTTGCCGAAGCGATGGCGAAAATACGACCTGGTGCCTGGGATGACAATGGCGCGGGTTACGGTCCGCAGATTAGTTCGCAGGCCCGGGACCGAATTCTTGGCTATATCGAAAAGGGTAAAGAAGAGGGTGCCGAGTGTTTGCTCGATGGCAGTGACTGTGCGGTAGAAAACTTTCCTGATGGTAATTGGGTGGGACCAACGCTTTTCAAAAACGTGACCACAGACATGACGATCTACACCGATGAGATATTCGGTCCAGTGCTGGTTGCCGTGAATGCAGATTCACTGGAAGACGCAATCGAAATCATCAATGCCAGTACTTTCGGTAATGGCACCTCGATCTTTACTTCAAGTGGCGGAGCTGCACGTAAGTTCCAAAGTGAAATAGAGGTTGGTATGGTGGGTATCAACATTCCTATTCCGGTACCGTTGCCGTTTTTCTCTTTCACTGGTTGGAAGGGATCTTTCTATGGTGATCAACATGCTTACGGCAAGCAGGCCATTCGCTTCTATACGGAAACGAAAACGATTACCGCCCGTTGGTTCAGTAGCGACGCCGTTGCTTCTACCAATATGACCATCACTATGAAGTAGGCTTCAGGGTTTGCTAAGAGGCCCGGCAATTTTACGGTGGTTATGACTATATGCAGGAGTATACTCGGGCACGTTGTATTCGAGATACTTGAGTCCACCAGATCCTGGGCGGGACCAAGCAAATTATGCGGCTGATTTATCGAGACGACTGCTCTTAAACGGCCAACCCTGAGACAATACTGTAGATGACAATCCTATGACGCGTTTTTCCGTTCTTGATCTTGCGCCTATCGTCCAAGGTAGTAACGCTGGCGAAGCACTAGGTCGCTCGCTCGACTTAGCTCAGCATGCTGAAGCCTGGGGCTACAACCGATATTGGGTGGCAGAACATCACAACATGAAGGGCATTGCGAGCTCTGCAACCGCCGTGGTGATTGGCCATTTAGCCGGTGGAACCTCGACGATTCGAGTGGGTGCCGGTGGCATCATGCTGCCAAACCACGCGCCGCTGATGATTGCTGAACAGTTCGGGACTCTGGCTTCACTTTATCCGGGCCGAATTGATCTTGGCTTGGGTCGCGCGCCCGGCACCGATCAAATTACGATGCAAGCACTGCGCCGAACACTAACCGGCGACGTGGAAGACTTTCCCCGGGATGTCATGGAACTTCAGTATTACCTTAAAAAGCCGGTAGAAGGCCAGCGGGTGATTGCGACTCCCGGTGCCGGCACCAACGTGCCGCTGTGGATTCTGGGTTCTAGTTTATTTGGCGCGCAGCTCGCCGCTATGCTCGGTTTGCCCTTTGCCTTTGCTTCACATTTTGCGCCGGCCTATATGGACGCCGCCATCGAAATTTACCGCGATACCTTTAAACCCTCAGAACAACTCAGCCAGCCCCATCTAATGTTGGGTTTCAATATTTGTGCCGCCGATACGGATGAGGAAGCGAATTTTTTACGATCCTCGTCTTTGCAGTCCTTTGTTAATTTGCGCCGAGGCACCCCAGGTCAATTACCTCCGCCGGTCGAGGGTTTCGAAGAAAGCCTCAGCCCAGGCGAACAACAAATGGTCCATGACATCAGTCGTTGTTCCGCGGTGGGCTCGCCAAAGTCGATAGAGACAAAATTAAACTCGTTTCTTGCGGAGACCGAGGCCGACGAGCTGATGATTGTGTCATCGGTTTTTGAGCATCCGAAGCGCCTGCGATCCTATGAGATCGCGACAGAAGCGTTTAAGAACGTATCTGATAACTTATTAGCCCCAGCGCCTGCTTAACTACTGGGCTTTTCACTGTGACGGACAAGTTCTTACTCGAAATGCGCGGTCATACTGCTGCTGAAAGGCCATAACCATGCATGCGCCGACAACCGAATTGCCCGTGGTCACCATCGAGGCTATTCGAAAAACGTTTGTTGAAACCGTTGATGACTGGATTCAAAATTATCCAGCTTTACTCAAAAGTTATTTGGAACGCTGGGAGTTGACGATCACGGGTGTTGCCGGCGGAGGTTGGCCAACCAATCGGGTGTTTTTCGTTAAGACAAAAATTGGCGAGTCTTTTGTGCTGAAAATGGGTCACCTCCACCCGGAATCAAAAACAGAAGCACTGGCGCTCGACCTTTATAGTAAAGCAGATGCCCCATAGCGCGTTTGTTAGATCATGACGATGCGGGTTATGGGCTTCTACTAGAGCGATTGCTGCCGGGCGAAACATTTCGAGGCAGCATTCGAGATGAAGCGGCTGTCAAACGCGCACTGCAGTTGCATCGAGATTTTCCCATGCCAGTCAGCTCAGAGGGCTTGCTACGTTTTGATGAATGGCTAACCGGAGCCTTTGCAGGATATCGAGCAGGAACAGAGCTCGAGCCGAGCATTTTGGCTCACATTGGATTAACCGAAACCCTCTTTAAGAACTTTTGTAACGAACCAGATCGCCTGCTGCACGGTGACTGTCATCACGAAAACATTTTGTTGGATAGTGAAAGCTGGAAGGCGGTTGATCCGAAAGGCGTGATAGGCCCAGCCATTCTGGAGTCTGGTCGATTTCTACATAACTTCGTTGAGGATGAGAGGGATGTGCCGCTCACGCACCAGTATCGCATTGAGATTTTGCGTCGTCGCTGCCAATTGGCGTCAGAAGTGCTGGGTGCTTCACTGCAAACTCTCGCGCGAGTGGCGTTTATCGACGCGACGCTGTCAACGTGTTGGTCCGTGAATTCAGGGCAGTCAAGCACCAAAGCATTGGCTCTTCTTGCTGCCCTAAAAACGTTGATCGATTAGTTCAATAAGCTCTTTGCTGCTTGGATCTGTTCTTCTATTTCTGATTCTTCTTCCATCACAATATCGATGTCTATGCCGAGATTTTCGAAGGCGGGTATCTTGGACCAGTCGAGGCTGCTAAAGGGGTGGTCGGTGCCAGCATAGCTATGCAAGTTGGCGACCATGACCACATCGACATAGTCCGCGGCCTCAACGAATCGATCAAACTGGGTGTACCGCAACGGCACATCGAGTAATTCCTCGGGAAAATCCCAGGCCTCTAAAATCATTCGACCAAATTCAGGATGTAGAGCCTCGGTGACGGTATCAATGGTTTCTTCATCCCAGTCCTGATCGTCTGCCCAGGCGAGGATAGGTAGCTTACCAATCTCATGTATCAACCCGGCGAGCGTCGCCTGATCTGGCTTTAGATCCGTAAAGTGTATGCAGAGGACATGACTTAAACTGGCGACATCGGTTGAGTGTGCCCAGGTTTTCCTCATTCGCGCGTCAACGGCGTCAGACGTTGCCTGAAATAACTGTTCCATCGCAATGCCGATGGCGAGATTGGCGGTGTATTCCAAACCCATGCGGCTGACGGCCATTTGTAAATCTTCTACTGTCTGAAAGCCGCGTACGAGAGGGCTATTGGCAATTCGAATGATTCTGGCGGTTAGGGCAGCATCGTTGCCGATGACTTTGGCAATCGATTTCACATCGGAGTGTTCATCCTGCACCACCTCCCTCAGGCGCAGTGCAACCTCGGGCATGGTCGGTAATACGAGCCCATCATTCTTAATGGCTTCGAGGAGTTCATTGCGGATGTCGTCTAGGTTCTGTTGCACCAGGCTGGGTTCCTAATAAGGTAATTAACACTACCTTAGGTATAGTCCAAGCCAAACAGACTTCAAGTCGATTCAGTTGCCTTGAGAGGGGTTCCGTCTTCCAGCATGTATGCAGACTCACCGGCGCGAAGCACAGCGGCAAAAACATGACCCACTTTCGCAATAATGGTGCCAGCGGACTTGCCGTCTGGATTCAATACCTTAGCGCCGCGCGGGACGGTTGCATCGCAGGTGCCCAGATGCAGGCGGTTTTTTAGCTCGCCACGATATTGCATGCGAGCGACGATTTCTTGACCCAGATAGCAACCCTTGCTGAAGCTGATACCGCCCAGACCGTGCAGGTTGATCATTTGCGGGATATATTCCTCGGTAGACATCTCATCCACCCAAACGATGCCTTCTGCTAATTCGTCTTGCTCCCACTTAATTGGATCGCCGTTTGCTTCTGGAAATAGACCGCCTGGAAATAGGTCGCCTAGAGCAAGGTCGTCTTGAGACCAGAGTTCGAAACGAGGTGCTGCGCTGGTCATGAGCAGTCGGCCAGAGTCTTGTGACGACATTTCATGTAATGCTTGTGGGCCACCATCTGCAGCTTCTGTCAGTCCATAGCACGTCAGGGTCTCGGAGCGATCCTCAAGTGCGGCCTTGGAGAACACGATGTATTTGCTGAGAAAAGCGATCGTGGGCTCGATCAAACTGCGCCGGAGGCGTAACAGAAAGCCGTCAGATTCCCGACAGACAAGGAAGTTGCACAGCATGCGGCCTTTAATGTTGCAGACCGCGCCAGTTTGGACGTGCCCCTTGTCTAGATCTTCGAGGTCACACGTCGTGTAACCCTGAAGAAATTTCTGCGCGTCTCGCCCGGTAATGGCGAGGAATCCAAAGGTATCGAGTTTAGTCAAGTTGCTCATGGTGAGCAGTTTACATTCTGATGACGTAGAAGGGTTATAATTTTGTCTTATAACCTAAGTATCTCGTCTCTATGTTGATGAATATATGCTGACTGAAGAAGGAAAACTCAACCGGATGCGCTGGCGTAGTCGCCGCGGCATGCTCGAATTGGATCTTATGATGCTGCCGTTTTTTGATGAGGAATACCGCACTCTTCCGCCTGACAGGCAGATTGCGTTCCAGCGACTACTTGAACAAGAAGATCCTGATCTCTGGGTCTGGTTTAGCCAAAAAGGTGAACCTGAGGACTCCGATCTGAAAGATCTGGTGAGATTTATGTTGGCGCGAGTCCAGCCCAAAGGCTAGTCGGTGATCCTCGACATTTCGATCAGGGCTTCCTTTTTCCAATTGTCACTGATCACTATTCTGCTAGGTCTTTCTCTGTCCGCCTTGTGGTTGAGTCCAATACCAGCAGCTATGCAATTCGCCGTATCGTTGGCCGTTATCATCAGTGGTCATGATTGGCTGCGTCGAGCCTTTATCCGTCAGGGGAATAGTATTGTTCGGCTTCAAAGTAAAGCTGGCGACTGGTGGTTGACGTTGTCTGACGGCAGGACTCGCAAGGTCTGGTTCAGAGGCCCTCAGATTGTATTGCCGTGGCTCGTTAGCCTTGGTTTTACGGATGGCCGAGATCAATTTGAGTGTGCCATTTTTCGAGATTCGCTTTCGGCAACTCAGCACCGGCAATTGCGTGCCACGGTTGTGCTCCAGCCTCCGCCCGAGAACAAGTTTCGCTTAGCCATCTCTCGGTTATCCGAATCTAGGTGGTATCAGTATTGTGTCAATTGGATTCGGGGATTGTGATGGATAGTCCAGCGTGTAGTGCAAACCGCGGCTTTCCTTACGACGGATGGCTGACTGAATGATGAGGTCGGCAACTGTGATGAGGTTGCGTAATTCAATCAAGTCACTGCTGATTTTGTAGTTACTGTAGTACTCGGTGACTTCCTGACTCAGCAATTGCACTCGCCGCCTGGCGCGCTGCAAGCGCTTATTAGTGCGGACGATACCCACGTAGTCCCACATAAAATGCCGTAACTCATCCCAGTTGTGTGAAATAACCACATCTTCATCGGAATCGGTTACCTGGCTGTCATCCCAGAAAGGAATATCCCCATCAGAGTGCTCAACATGATTCTCCTGTATATGTTTTGCGGCTGAAGTCGCGAAAACCATGCATTCCAATAGCGAATTGCTTGCCATTCGATTGGCGCCGTGTAGCCCGGTAAAAGTCGACTCCCCGGCCGCATAGAGGTTGGGAATATCGGTTTGACCATCTGTATTGGTGACGATGCCGCCGCAAGTGTAGTGTGCTGCTGGCACAATGGGGATGGGTTCTGCTGTGATGTCGAGACCGTAAGTGAGGCAGCGTTCGTAAATGGTGGGGAAGTGACTCTTTACGAAGTCTGGGTCCTGATGACTGATATCTAGATAAACGCAATCGCAACCCAGGCGCTTCATTTCGTGGTCGATTGCTCTGGCCACGATGTCTCTGGGGGCGAGTTCTGCGCGTTCATCAAAATGCTGCATAAACCGGCTGCCATCCGGCAAGGTCAAAATGGCGCCTTCGCCGCGTAATGCTTCGCTAATGAGGAACGACCTGGCGTCTGGATGATACAGACAGGTGGGGTGAAATTGGTTGAACTCCATATTGGCCACCCGGCAACCTGCCCGCCAGGCCATGGCGATGCCATCCCCGGAGGCTGTATCAGGATTGCTGGTGTACAAATAGACCTTACTGGCGCCGCCCGTGGCGAGAATCACATAGCGTGCCCGAAACAACTCAACTTCTCCCGTCGTTAGGTTGAGCACGTAAGCACCGATACAGGCATTCCCGGGCTGTCCAATTCTGTCCTGGGTGATCAAATCCACTGCGGTATAGCGTTCAAACACCGAAACATTATCGCGTTGCATCAGTCTGCTTTGTAGCTTGAGGGCAATTTCTCGCCCCGTGGCGTCGGCAGCGTGTATGACACGGCGGTGGCTGTGCCCACCTTCTTTGGTCAAGTGGAAGTCTTCTCGACCGTCGGCTTGTAGTTCCTTATCAAATTGCACGCCGAGTGAGACAAGCCAATCGATGACGGCACTGCTGCGTTCGACTGTAAAGCGCACGACATCTTCATGGCAGAGCCCGGCACCAGCATTTATGGTGTCATCAATATGGGATCCAATACTGTCATACTCATCCAGAACAGCAGCAACGCCTCCCTGGGCATAGTAGGTTGAGCCCTCGCTGGTCTCGTCTTTGCTAATAATAGCGACGGAATAATCTTCACTGAGTTGCAGAGCCGTTGTCATGCCTGCGGCTCCGCTGCCGATGATCAACACATCGTGTTCGTGGACTCGTTCACTCACTTTTGTCTAACCGTTAAAAAGGGTAGCCAAGATTACCGAAAAGTATTGCCTAGCAACAGTCCTAGCGCAGAAGCTTGCAGAAGGGTGATATGATTCGTCGTTTTTCGGTCGGACCAAGAACTATTTGTGCCAATGGGTGTCTATTTGGTGCATAGCGTTTCCGGCTCAATAACCTGTGACGGTCAAGGGAGAGCCGGTGGCGGAAGATTCATCAACAGATAAGCAACTCGTAGAGCGGGTGCAACGCGGCGATAAGCGGGCGTTTGATCTACTGGTATTGAAATACCAGCACCGCATTGTGGGCCTCGTCGGTCGATATCTGCGAGATCAGGATGAAGTTCAAGACGTGGCGCAGGAAGCATTTATAAAGGCCTACCGTGCGCTGCCTAGATTCCGTGGCGACAGCGCTTTCTATACTTGGCTCTATCGGATTGCGATTAATACGGCCAAGAATCATCTGGTGTCGCGTTCCAGGCGTCCACCCGATAGCGATGTCGACGTTGACATGGAAGATGGGAGTTACCATGAGTCCTTGAGTGACTCGGTCAACCCTGAAAACAGCCTTGCGACCGATCAACTCGAGGCAGTCGTGTATAAGGCGATTGACGATTTGGCAGAAGATTTGAAAGTTGCGGTAACTTTAAGGGAATTTGAAGGTCTGAGTTACGAGGAGATTGCTGAGGTAATGGATTGTCCGGTTGGGACCGTCAGATCACGCATTTTCCGAGCAAGAGAATCGATAGAGAAAAAGATAGCAGCGATCGATCATGGATAGATAAAGGTTAGACAAAGGATAGCGCTGGGATAGACTAGAAATAGTTTGGTGTACAGTTGGAAAAATAGACCAGGGGTAGCTAACGCTCCAGAGGATAGTCAGTGACAGATCATTTAAAACAGTCCATTTCAGCTTTACTCGACGACGAAGCCAGTGAGATTGAAGTGCACCGCTTGCTTCGCGAGTTCAGCAATGACGGTGACCTAAAAGTATCCTGGATCCGCTATCAGCAAATTCGTGCGGTAAGCCAGGGTCATCAGCACTTGTCTGAGTCTCAGCATGTTTCGCTGCACACGCGAATTAGTGAAGCTATTCAAGAAGAAGACAGTCATGAACTTGCGACGATTCAGCGGCCTGGTTGGCAGCGTCAAGTAGCAGGGTTTGCGGTTGCCGCTTCTCTCGTTGCAGCAGTTCTGGTCGGTGTCAATTTGAATCAACCTGGTAGTTTGGCAACACCTGGATTGGTCGAAACTCAGTCGCCTGAAGTGATCAAAACGCAAATAGTTTCTTTCGGCTCTGACGATGATGCCTATCAGCCCGCTACGGATATCGCCTTCAGTGAAGATGAGCTGGAGCTTCGTGAGTTGGATGAAGTCAAACAGCAACAACTTCGTGAATATTTGATGCGTCATGACCGTATGAGCCGAATGAATAGCAATACCAGCACTGTAAATTACCAGCCAAAGGCTGGTAATAACTAGGTTCGCCGTGATGTTAAAAACACTAGCGCTAATTTTTCTGATATTGCCGCTGCAACCATTGGCCGCTTCTGACCGGAATGATGATCAGAACTTTGACCAGAACTTTGATCAGAATTCGGCGGTTAAGTGGTTAGAGAAAATGGGTGCTTCAAAACGTGAGCAATCTTATGCCGGCACCTACATATACATGCGTGGCAAACGCTTCGATACGATGCAGGTCGTGCATCAAAATCTAAATGGCAAGGAAATTGAACGACTGACCAACACCTCTGGTGCCAAACGGGAAATTATCCGCCACGATGATCACGCTGTTTGTCTCCACCCGAATGGCGATTCTACGATTCCCCATGCGTTACCTCACGGTCCATTTACGAATAGTTTTAACCGCGATTTGGCTAAGAATTTATCGAACTACACAATCGGATTGCACGGGGTTGGCCGGATTGCGAACCGTCCAGCAGTGCGCATTAGTATTTCCCCCAAAAATAGCGATCGGTATGGCTATCGGCTCTGGCTAGATCAGGAAACGGGCCTGCTACTTCGGTCGAATTTGGTGAACAATGGTCGCGTTCTGGAATTATTCCAATTCACGGATATCACCATTGGTGAACCGATTGCGCCGGAGCTATTAACCGCTTCTATTCGCGGTGAAGATGTCTTCGAGCATGAGTTGCTAGCACCTCAAAACCTTGTCGCCCAGGCGGCAGCGCAACCGCCACCAAACTGGCGCGTTAAGTGGATGCCGCGAGGCTTTCATCAGGTCAGTGTGCCGAATGGCGGTGGCATGGTATTTACCGATGGCGTGGCAACCTTGTCAGTGTTCGTCGAAAAGCGTGGTCGAAATTCTCTCGGCGACGTACAAACCACTATAGGCGGCACCGTTGTATTGAGTCGACCCATAGCAGGCTCTGCAGAACAAATCACTGTTGTGGGTGAAGTGCCGCTTGCGACAGCGAAGCGCGTTGCTGAGTCCATCGAACCCGTCATTTACTAACTCCGTATGAGCGTTCGAATTGGTCGGGTCATCGCCTGGGACAGTGAGGGCAGTCTGATCGAATTTGATTCTGGTTGTAGCGGCTGTCATGGATGCGGGCAGGGCCGTCAGCACCAATTATTAGTACCGGGCGAGTTTGATCACGAGGTCGCGGTTCGACTGAGTTCGCGGAATCAGCTGTTCGCGCTTTTTAATTCTCTGCTGTTGCCCATACTCGTGAGCGTTTGTTCGGCGTTGGTTGCTGATTGGTTCATGTTAGGCGACTTTTACGGAGCAATCGTTACTGTGGGTGGTTTTATATTAGGGTTGGCGTTGTGCCGACAATTGAGCCCGACAACGTTAGGTATCCAAGCTTAGTTGTTCAAGGCTACGTGTTCAAAAATATATTTGAGGTTCTCATGTTGAAATCCACTATTTCCATTTGTCTTCTGCTGGCAGCGGCATTGGTTCTGTCGATACCCGTATCGGCACAATCTTTTCCAGAGTTTACGAAGCTGGTGGAAAATGCCTCACCGGCTGTGGTGAACATCACCGCAACCCGTAAGCCGACCAGCAACCCTCATTTTGAAGGGAATAACCGGGAAGACGTGCCGGAATTTTTTCGCCGCTTCTTCGAAAACCAACCCGAAGGGCGTCAGCCAAGACCGGCAGCAGGTTCAGGTTTTATCATATCGAGCGATGGCTATATTCTTACCAACAACCATGTAGTCGAAGATGCCGACGAGATTATTGTGGCGCTGAGTGATCGACGCGAGCGAGAAGCTGTTTTGGTTGGAGCGGATCCAGCGTCTGATTTGGCGCTTCTCAAAATTGAAGCGACAGACCTCCCGATGGTTGCGCTCGGTAGTTCAGAGAAGCTAAAAGTTGGTGAGTGGGTTGTTGCGATCGGTTCGCCTTTTGGTTTTGAACTCTCCGTGACGGCGGGTATTGTGAGCGCCAAGGGTCGTAGCCTGCCAGATGAGAATGGCAACTATGTGCCATTCATTCAAACGGATGTTGCGATTAATCCAGGTAATTCCGGTGGTCCTCTGCTCGACCTAGACGGCAAAGTAGTGGGCATTAACTCGCAAATCTTTACTCGCTCCGGTGGCTTTATGGGATTGTCCTTCGCGATTCCCATCGATGTAGCGATGGAAGTAGTCGAGCAACTGAAGGACAAAGGCTCTGTCTCAAGAGGATGGCTCGGCGTTCTGATCCAGCGCGTTGACCGTGATCTCGCAGAGTCCTTTGGTTTGGATCGTGCCACCGGTGCGTTGATTACCCAGGTGCTAGGCGATAGCCCCGCAGAAAAAGGCGGCTTGAAAGAGGGTGACATTATTCTTAAATTCGATGGTCGAGCCATTGATTTGTCTTCAGATTTGCCTCACATCGTGGGCCGAACTAAGGCCGAATCCACCGTCGATGTCGAAATCGTTCGAAACGGAGACCTAGAAACCGTCGCGGTGATGGTGGGACTGTTGCCTGACCGTGAAGAACGAATCGGGCGAGCGGCAGGCGCGCGGTCTGAAAATCGCTGGGGCATCATGGTCGAAGATGTTCCGTCGCAAATGCGCAAGCAGCTCTCGGTTGATCAGGGTGTGATTGTGAGTCGGGTCGTTGCTGGACCGGCCCAACAGGCAGGCCTGCGCCGCGGGGACGTGATTACCAATATTGATGGCGACAAGATTCGTGATTCCAGCATTTTTTCGTCGAAATTGGGCGGTCTGCCCGCCAATGTGCCCGTTCCCGTTCGCGTGATTCGTAACGGTACGCCAGAATTTCTCGCCATAAAGATTGTAGAGTAAAGAAGTACAATGGCGGCAGCAAGTGAACGTTTGGCTGTCCATGTTTCTAGCTAAGAAAGAGGGTTTACGCTAGACTGCAGCGCTTTGCGTCAGGCCCTCCTGCCCCCGAATGTTTGAATCTAAATATATCCGAAATTTTTCGATTATCGCCCATATCGACCATGGCAAATCGACCCTGGCCGATCGTTTTATCCAGATGTGTGGCGGCCTTAGCGAACGCGAAATGGAGAATCAGGTTCTCGATTCCATGGATATTGAACGTGAGCGCGGTATCACGATTAAAGCCCAGAGCGTGACGCTGTTTTACGACTCCGACGATGGAAATCAGTACCAGTTCAACATCATCGATACGCCTGGTCACGTGGATTTCTCCTATGAGGTCTCTCGATCCATGGCAGCCTGTGAAGGCGCGTTGCTGATTGTCGATGCGGCTCAAGGTGTAGAGGCTCAATCTGTTGCGAATTGCTATACGGCGATTGAGCAGGGCCTGGAAGTTTTGCCGGTTCTTAATAAGATCGATTTGCCTCAGTCCGATCCGGAAGCAGTATGTCAACAAATCGAAGAGATTATTGGGCTTGATGCCTCCGCTGCGCTGCGCGTTAGCGCCAAGCGCGGTGATGGTGTCAAGGAACTGCTTGAAGAAATTATCCGTGCCATCCCGCCGCCTAAAGGTGATCGCGAAGCAGATACCCAGGCGCTCATCATTGATTCGTGGTTTGATAACTACCTGGGTGTTGTTTCACTCATTCGAGTGATTGCCGGTAAGTTGTCGAAGAAAGACCGTATTATTTTGAAATCTGTTGGCAAGGTGCACCAGGTCGATTCCATTGGAATATTCACCCCTAATCGAAAAGAAACCGGCACTTTGTTAGCCGGTGAAGTTGGTTTTCTGGTTGCCGGGATCAAGGATGTAAAAGGTGCTTCAGTAGGCGACACCATTACGCTGGCATCCACGCCTGATGTTGTGGCACTTCCGGGTTTTGAAAAAGTCAGTCCGCAGGTATTTGCGGGCATGTTTACTGTGAGTGCTGACGACTTTGAAGATTTTCGAGATGCGTTGGAGAAACTCACGCTCAATGATGCATCGCTGGTTTATGAGCCTGAAAGCTCCGATGCTTTGGGAAACGGTTTTCGCTGCGGATTCCTTGGCATGCTGCACATGGAGATTGTTCAGGAGCGTTTGGAGCGTGAATACGATCTTGATTTAATTACTTCGGCGCCGACGGTCATTTATGAGGTGCTAACGAAAAACGGTGACGTATATCAGGTCGATAATCCATCGCGATTGCCAGACCCATCGACTATAGAGGAAATGCGTGAGCCTGTGGTTCGTGCGAATATCTTAGTCCCTCATGAACACCTCGGTAACGTAATGACGCTTTGTATCGAACGGCGCGGCATTCAGAAAGATATGCAGTTTGTCGGGCGACAGGTGTCGCTGGCGTACGATCTGCCCATGAATGAGGTGGTGCTGGATTTCTTCGACCGTTTGAAGTCAGTCAGCCGTGGCTATGCATCTCTGGATTATGCTTTTGATCGATTCGAGATCGCTGATTTGGTTCGTCTTGATGTCTTAATCAATGGCGACAAGGTCGATGCACTGGCGACGATCGTCCATCGCAACGACTCGAAAACCAAAGGTTTTTCTCTGACTAAAAAAATGAAAGAGCTGATCCCCCGGCAAATGTTCGATGTCGCGATTCAAGCCGCTATTGGTGGCCAGATCATTGCTCGACAGACCGTGAAGGCACTACGAAAGAATGTGACTGCCAAGTGTTACGGCGGGGATATCTCGCGAAAGAAAAAGCTACTAGAAAAACAGAAAGCCGGTAAGAAACGCATGAAGCAGGTGGGCAATGTAGAGATTCCCCAGGATGCGTTTCTTGCAGTGTTGAAGGTGGACAGATGAGTATTAATTTTCCTTTGATATTGGTTCTGGCGACGGCCTTTTCAGGGCTTATTTGGTTGTTAGATTATTTGTTGCTGCGACCAAGGCGTATAGAGTCTGCCGAACTCGCGAAAAGTGAATCCGATAAAGCTGACGCCCTTAAAGAGCCGATAGTCGTGGAGTATTCGATCTCCTTTTTCCCAGTGTTGGCCATCGTGCTGATACTCCGATCATTTGTCGCAGAACCCTTTCAAATACCGACGGGCTCTATGATTCCCACTTTGCTGGTGGGCGACTTTATTGTGGTCAACAAGTTTGCCTATGGACTCAGGCTTCCAGTGCTGGGCACCAAAGTGATGGATGTCGATATGCCGACGAATGGTGACGTGATGGTATTTATTCCTCCACATGAGGATCAGTACTTCATCAAGCGGGTGGTGGGCATTCCCGGCGATACGGTTCGTTATGCGAACAAGCAAATTTTTATCAATGGCGAAGCGCAATTCCAGGAATTCGTGGCTGCGTTGCCGCCGGGACGTCCAAAATATCAGGTCTTGAGGGAAACATTAGGTGATGTAGAACACCTGATTCATCAAGATATCTATAATGATAATTCGTCTCAGGAGTGGGTCGTTCCGCTCGGTCATTATTTCATGATGGGTGATAATCGAGATCAGAGTAGCGATAGCCGCTATTGGGGCTTAGTATCCGAGGACAAGATAGTGGGCAAAGCATTTGCCATTTGGCTGCACAAGCCACCGGGCTTTAATTTGCCCGGGTTCTCCCGTAACGGTTGGATTGAGTAGAATTCGCAAGCCATACTCACAACCAAATCAACTAAGGAGCTTGTTATGCGATCACTTCCTTTCCGCCAGCGCGGGGTAGGTTTTGCTGGATGGCTAATTCTGATTCTCGTTTTTGGTGGTTTGTTGTCAGTCGGCACCAAATTGTTTCCTGTCTATATGGATGATAATACCATCTCGAATCTACTGGATAAATTGGCAGAAGAAAATGGTATGGCAGTCAAGACGAAATCGGAGATATCGAAAATCGTCAATAACCGTCTAAAGTTGAATAACATTCGAGACTTCAAGATAGACGATCACCTTCAAATCAACCGCACCAAGAATGGTACTGAACTCGTTCTGGATTACGAGATACGCATTCCGGTTGTTTCTAATCTTGACATGATTGCGTCATTCAACAAGGAAGTAGAGCTGCGCAATTGATCCCTGCCGCGATCGAGAAACTTGAAAGAAAGATAGGGTACGAATTTCAGGATAAAAGTACCCTGGTCCAGGCAGTGACGCATCGCAGTTATTCTTCTCACAACAATGAGCGCCTCGAATTTCTTGGTGACGGTATTCTCAATTTCATTGTTGCTGAAGCCCTTTACGCTCAATTTTCGACCGCAACGGAGGGGCAACTGAGTCGCTTGCGGGCGCTGATGGTGAAGCAAAAAACGTTAGCTTCTATTGCACGTGAAATGGAATTAAGCGACTTTTTGGTGATGGGCGCGGGTGAACTCAAGAGCGGTGGCTTTAATCGTGACTCCATACTTTCTGATGCGTTGGAAGCGATCGTTGCTGCTGTGTATGGCGAAGCGGGTTTTGAAGTTACCCGGAACTTGCTGCTCAGTTGGTTTGCCGATCGCCTTTCTGTATTGTCGCTCGATCAAGTTCTTAAAGATGCTAAATCACGATTACAAGAACACCTGCAAAGCCGTAAAGAAGATTTGCCCGACTATAAGGTACTGGTCACCGAGGGTGAGGCGCATGCGCAGACTTTCACGGTACAGCTGAGCTTTCGGACTCTAGAGGACGACGTCACAGGCAAGGGCAGTAGTCGGCGAATCGCTGAACAAAATGCAGCAGAAGCTGCTCTAATCGCCATCGGCGTGGATCTACCTCATGAATAACACTCGCTGCGGTTACGTGGCCATTATTGGCCGTCCCAATGTTGGTAAATCGACCCTACTGAATAATATTATGGGGCAGAAGGTCAGCATCACCTCTAAAAAACCTCAAACGACTCGACACCAGCTGCTAGGCATCAAGACCACGCCGAACTGTCAGTTCTTATATGTCGATACGCCCGGTATTCATGGTAAGGAAACACGTGCGATTAATCGCTATATGAACCGTAGCGCCAAGAGCGTGGTTCGAGATGTTGATGTTGTTGTGTTTGTACTCGATAGAATGGAATGGCACGACGATGACGAGATTGCGGCTGAGACCGTTCGGCGCCATAAAGACCATTTGATCATCGCGATCAACAAGGTTGATCTCGTCAAGGATAAGCAACAATTGCTGCCTTATCTTGCCCAGCTACAGAATAAATTTCCCGGCGCAGAACTCGTGCCTATTGCGGCAGAGCAGGGAGAGAATGTGGATCGTCTCGAGTCTTTGATAGAGACTAAACTACCCAACGGTAAGGCGCTCTTTCCCGATGACCAGATCACCGATCGCAGCACGCGATTTTTGGTCGCGGAAATATTGCGGGAAAAAATCATGCGACAGCTGGGCGAAGAAGTACCTTATTCTGCGACCATTCAAATAGAATCCTTTAAGGATTCTGGCAAGACGATTCACATCGAAGCGGTCGTATTTGTTGAAAGAGATGGACAGAAAGCGATTTTGATCGGCAAGAAGGGTGAGAAGCTAAAGCGGATTGGTACTGATGCTCGTCTGGACATCGAAACCTTGTTACAGCGTAAGGTCATGTTGAACGTCTGGGTTAAGGTCAAGGCGAACTGGTCCGATGATGATCGTGCCCTTAAGAGTCTCGGTTTTGATGATGTCTGAGCATCCGGTGCAACATGGGTGCTAGCACGCTACCGGAGTTGATGCCGGCCTATATCCTGCATTCTCGAAAGTATCGAGATACCAGTTTGATTCTAGAAATGTTCACCCAGAATGAAGGCCGTGTCGCCGCCGTGCAACGCGGTGGTCGGAGTAAAAAAAGCGGTGCGGTGCAACCGTTTACGCCATTGCTGGTTTCGTATGTGGGGAAAGGTGAGCTGAAAACGATCTCAAAGTTGGATGCGGGTGCGATGCATTATCTGACCGGCGACCGTTTGTTGCTCGGAATGTACGCCAACGAGTTGTTGGTGCGCTTGTTAGGGAAGTTTGAGAAGGTGGCTGGACTTTTTTCCGCATATCAATCTCTGCTGTTAACGCTGGTGGCTGATGATCACTATCAGATTCAGTTGCGACGATTTGAACTACGTCTGTTGGATGAGTTGGGTTACGGTATTTCGTTTGGCATAGAAGCCTCCAGTGGCGACTTTATAGAGCCGGATAAATTTTATCGATTTGTGCCCGATGAAGGTTTTCGAGAGTTGTTAGCTGAAACCGATTCCAGTTATGCCGGCCATCACCTTTTGGCCATCGCTGATGATGATCTAGGGTCTGATGCAGTGGAAGCGGCTGCCAGAAGGATTGCCCGTCAGGCCATAGCCAGGTTGTTAGGCGATAAACCGCTAAAGAGTCGTGAACTGTTCCAGCAGCTAAATATTGGGCGTCGCGAGTGATTGTTGGTATTGGCACAGATCTGGTTTTGGTCTCCCGTATACGGAGCAGCCTCGACAGGTTTGGAGACAGGTTTGCGCAAAGAATTCTGGCGGAGAAAGAGCTGGCTGATTTTGCAACAGCCAGAGCGCCGGATTATTTTCTAGCAAAACACTTTGCGGCTAAGGAAGCAGTGTCGAAGGCACTGGGTACTGGTATGCGCCATGGGGTGACATTCAGATCTATCCAAATAAGCCATGATGCTGCGGGTAAGCCGCTTGTGGATTTGGTGGGCGATGCAGCCGGCGTGGCTGAAAGGAAGGGTATTGCGCACTTACATATCAGTCTGTCGGACGAAAGGGATCAGGCGCTGGCGTTTGTCGTCGCAGAAACCCGCTAATTAAACGGTGTCGGATGCTCTCGCGCCCACTCTGTAAGGTCCTGAATTCTCTTTTTTAGCGCTTCAATGCGTGTCTCAATATTCGTTTCTATATTCGTCTCGTTAGATGTACCTTGCTGCACGAGATGTCTCAGTTGCTCCAGTTCTACCTCGAGTTGGGTCGCTCCCGAAAAACGCACACCACCGGCGAGCTTGTGTAATCGTTGCGCCAGTTCGTCGGAGTCGTCCTTCCTGTTCAAGTAGCTCAGGCCGTCCATTGCTTCCGGCAGACTCTGGATCAACAATTGCAGCATTTCAGTGGCCAATTCGGGTGACTCGTTGGCGCGCGCCAAAGCGATGTCTAAATCGTAGTGTTCTGTGGTCGCAGGTGGCGCCTTTGCTTTTGGCCGAGCCTCGGTCGCCATTTGAGGGTCAGCAGCCAGTTGGCTGGGAATGCTGCTCTCCTTGTTGTCCTCTTTGCCGCTGTCTTTGTTGCCTTCTAGCCATTGCTCGATGACTTTGATGAGGTCTGCTTGGATCACAGGCTTAAAAAGCACGTCATTAACGCCAGACCCCTCAATTTCGAGTTCTTCTATATTGGACAAGTGCGCAGTGATCGCGATGATGGGGCCCGTGAAGCCATCCTCACGCATTTTCTTGCTGGCCTCTATACCCGTCATGCGGGGCATTTGAATGTCGGTGAAAACGAGATCAAAGGCCTCTTGTTTGACAAGCTCGATGGCATCAAATGGGTTATTCACAGAAGTGACGTTATGGCCCTGTTGGGTCAGGAGCAAACGGAACAAGCCAAGGTTGAGTTCGTTGTCGTCTATGACCAACAATTGATAAGGTTGATTGCCTGGCGGCTTTGTCATTGGCGCGCCCCTCTTAGGGTCATAATAAAGGTCATGCTTAAGTAAATCCTTGAGGACATATACCTCAAATGAATTTAATTAGATGATCCTGATATTATATGAAAGCATGTGCATCTCCTATTATGTTCGCGACCAAAAATACCGGCAACTTATGAAATACCCGACAATAGAATCTACGATTGGCGAAACGCCTCTGGTACGCCTGCAGCGTTTGCCTGGCGACACCAGTAATATCATTCTCGCCAAACTCGAAGGCAACAACCCTGCGGGGTCTGTAAAGGATCGACCCGCGATGAGTATGATAGCTGAGGCAGAAAAACGCGGCGACATTAAGCCCGGCGATACTTTGATCGAAGCCACCAGTGGCAATACTGGCATTGCTTTAGCTATGGCGGCGGCCATCAAGGGCTATCATATGAAACTGATTATGCCGGCGCATATGAGTGATGAAAGAAAGCTGGCAATGTCAGCCTACGGTGCAGAGTTGATTAGCGTGACCCAACAAGAGGGTATGGAAGGTGCACGAGATCTTGCCGAACAGATGCAACTTGATGGCAAGGGCATTGTGCTTGATCAGTTTGCGAACCCTGATAATCCGATCGCCCATTTCAATGGCACCGGACCTGAATTGATGCGGCAAACAAACGGTGGGATTACCCACTTTATTAGCTCGATGGGGACCACAGGCACCATTATGGGCGTGTCTCGATACTTTGCTGAGGCAAAGCCCGAAGTTGAAATTATTGGCCTACAGCCAGTGGAGGGTTCTGCTATCCCCGGCATACGACGTTGGTCCGAGGCGTATTTGCCAAAAATATATAACAAGCGCCAGGTCCATCGTATTATTGAAATGGAGCAACAAACTGCAGAATCAATGATGCGGCGTCTTGCTTCTGAAGAAGGTATTTTTGCAGGCGTTTCCTCCGGTGGTAGTATTGCCGGAGCACTCGAACTCAGTAAAACTGTCGAAAACGCGACGATTGTGGCAATCGTTTGTGATCGAGGTGACCGGTATCTTTCTACCGGCGTCTTTAATCCGTAAACTACGCGGCTTTCCCGTTCGGATCATTCGCCTCTAATGGCACGAAAAGTTTTTGAACCATTAAACATAACAGCAGGTCCGCTTCAGAACGGTGGTTATTGCGCATCGGAATCGGATCCCCGGCTTTTAATATACGGCAGCCTACCGGGCGAAGAGATGGTTGCTATGCCGTTTACTCGAAAGCAGCGAAAAACCTTTGCTCGCCCTGTTGAAATTCAAACGAGTTCTGCAGATCGTGTTGTTGCACCTTGTCCTGTCGCAGATCTGTGCGGTGGCTGCAGTTTGCAGCACATGCATCCGTTAGCTCAGATAGCGTTTAAACAAACACAAGTAGAAACGGAGTTTGGTGATACCCGACCACAAACCTGGTATCCGCCGTTGCTAGGTGACGTCGGTCAATATCGTGCTAAAGCGCGTTTGGGAGTGAAGTTTGTCGATAAAAAAGACAAGGTCCTGGTGGGTTTTCGCGAAAAGTTAAAGCCTTATATTGTCGAAACCGATCAGTGCTATGTGCTGAAGAAACCGGTGGGTGACTTGCTTGGAGAGTTGGCTGAACTGATTGCACAATTATCTGGTGCGAGAGATATCCCACAAATTGAATTGGCCATGGGTGATGACATTACTGCTCTGGTGTTTCGCCATCTGGCGCCGCTGACGGAACAAGACAAAGCTGCGCTTGCAGCGTTCGCAGAACAGCGATCACTGCAGGTGTATTTGCAACCAGGCAAACCCGATAGCATCACAAAATTGTTCCCGGCAGATGATAATCCGTACCTGGAATATTATCTGCCGCAATTTGATGTGCGTTATCAATTTCTACCCCTCGACTTTACGCAGGTTAACCCTGCTATCAATCAACAAATGGTCGCGAAGGCGATTGAGCTTCTTGACCTCCAATCAAGCGATATCGTGTTCGATGGTTTTTGTGGAATTGGTAATTTTAGTCTGGCTATGGCGCGTCAGGTTGAGCAGGTTATTGGTGTTGAAAGTTCCGAACCAAGCGTCGAGCGCGCACGCTTTAATGCAGACCTAAATGGCATAACTAATTGTATTTTTATTGTTCAGGATTTGTTCTCTGAAAGCCTTGATATCAGTGGCTTTCAGGACGTCAATAAAGTGCTCATTGATCCGCCTCGAAGTGGTGCGGAGGCGCTCTGCAAAAGACTTGCAAGGCTTAAGGTTGAAAGGGTAGTGTACGTCTCCTGCAATCCGGTAACCCTCGCTCGAGACGCAAAAATTTTGGTTTCGAACGGCTACCGTTTCGATGGTGCCGGTGTTATAGATATGTTCCCGCACACAACTCATGTCGAATCCATCGCAAGTTTTTCATACTCAATTAAATAATACGCTTATATGGTTAGAGTCAGACAGGAACAACCATTGCATTTCGATGGCAGCATCGATCTTGAACTCTGGCTGTGTCAGCTAAATGAGCGCATGCCGCAGATAAATTTGGCGCGAGTCAGAAGTGTCTGTGATTTATCCCAGCAAGCTGAAGAAAAAGCGATCACGAGTAACAGTATTTGGCGTGAAGGCCAAAGTAGCTTTAAGATTGGTCTCGACATGGCCGACATCCTGACAGAGTTACATGTCGATGAAGATGGCATTGTTGCTGCCATCATCTATCGAGCCGTCAGAGAAAACCAGATTACCTTAAAGCACGTTCGTAACAATTTCGGTGATGATGTGGCGAACCTTGTTGAAGGTGTTCTGCGTATGGCTGCTATCAGTGATATCCAGTTCAATAAGAAGCAAGTTCTTGGTAAAAAATCGGATCAGTTAGAGCAGGCCAAACGTATGTTGGTTGCTCTGGTTGACGATGTTCGTGTTGCGCTTATAAAGCTTGCTGAGCGTACCTGTGCTATTCGGAGTATCGCCAAAACCGATCACAAACGGCAGCTAAAGCTTGCGCGCGAAGTTTTCGACATCTACGCCCCTTTAGCGCACCGGCTTGGTATTGGTCATTTGAAATGGGAGCTGGAGGACATCGCCTTTCGTTATCTTGAGCCCGATGCTTATCAGCGTATTGCGAGTTTGCTGGACGAAAAAAGAACCGCACGGCAGGAATACATCAGTCGGGTTACCGAAACCCTCAAGCAAAAGCTCAAAATCATCAACATTGATGCGGATCTTGAAGGGCGAGCGAAGCATATTTACAGCATCTGGCGGAAAATGCGCCACAAGGATATTTCTTTTTCGGAAGTTTATGATGTTCGAGCTGTTCGAATTCTAGTGCCCGAAGAAAGTGACTGTTACCGTGTTTTAGGTGTTGTGCATAATCTCTGGCGCAATATCCCGCGCGAATTTGATGATTATGTCGCGGTACCAAAAGAAAACGGCTACCGCTCTCTACACACGGCAGTGTTCGGACCAGAAGGTAAGGTACTTGAAATTCAGATTCGAACCAGTGACATGCACGAAGAAGCCGAGTTTGGCGTGTGCTCTCATTGGCAGTACAAAACCTACGACGGTTCCGAACCAGAAGAACAAGAACCAAAAGCCTATCAAGATCGAATTTCCTGGCTGCGGCAGATTCTTGATTGGCAAGAAGAGCTCGGCGATGTGTCAGACATTGCAAAAGCGGTGCTAGATGAAGCAAGCCTCGATCGTATCTATTTGTATACACCAGATGGCCATGTCATCGACATGATGCCAGGCGCCACGCCCGTCGACTTTGCTTATAGAGTCCACACTGAAGTCGGTCATAAATGTCGTGGGGCGCGCGTGAATAACCGGGTTGTTGCGCTCAATACCAAATTGCGCACGGGTGATCAGGTGGAAATCATCACCGGTGACGATTCTGAGCCCCGTCGGGAGTGGTTACACGGACATCTAGGTTATGTAACGACGAGTCGTGCAAAGGCCAAGATACAGTCCTGGTTGGGTAACAGGACGAAACGCAAAAACACACTCGAAGGCGAAAAGCTCTTGCTCGCGGAGTTACGTTATCTTGGTTTTGAAAATATCGATCCAACAAAACTTCTACCCGTGTTTCAGTTTACCAAACTTTCCGAGCTTCATGCCGCCATTGGTGCTGGTGGCATTAATGCTTTCGATGTCATTGATGCGGCCTCGACAGAGCTTGAAGCCTATGGATCGGAAAAACAGCTAGATTTCCCCTTCCGTGAAGACTCAAAAGAACGCGATACATCAATGTTGCTTGGCATTGGCGATCTAGACTACGTCATTGAGGACTGCTGTAAGCCGTTACCAGGCGATGCGATCGTTGGGTTGATAGATGACGACAGCCTGATTCACGTGCATGGTCAGGGCTGTATACGAGCGTTACAAGGAGATAGCTATGGTCGCTTGATACGACTTGACTGGAACACGGCGATGAAACGCTCCTTCCCCGTTAAGGTCAACGTGGACGCTTATGATCGATCGGGGCTGTTGCACGAAATTACGGGCGTATTTCTCGAACAGCAAAGCAACGTTATAGAAATGAACTCGATTACCGATAAGCATAATAATCGTGTGGCAATGACGATGGTAATGGAGGTGACCGGTTTGAACGAGTTGGTCAGAACTTTGGAAAAAATTGAACAACTCGCTAATGTTATCAGTGCACGGCGAGCTACGATTTCAAACTAAGAAGCAAGAGGCATATTCTGTGAAAATTATCCTATTAGGCGCGCCAGGCGTTGGTAAAGGCACTCAGGCGCAGTTCATCGTCGAAAAGTATGGCATTCCCCAGATTTCGACAGGCGATATGCTCCGTGAAGCGGTTAAAGCTGGGACGGAGTTAGGCAAGCGCGCAAAAGAAGTGATGGATAAAGGCGGACTTGTAACAGATGAAATTATTATTGGTCTCGTTAAAGACCGGATCAAAGCAGCGGATTGTGCCAATGGGTTTTTATTCGATGGGTTTCCCCGCACCATTCCCCAGGCTGAGGCTATGGTAGATGCAAAGGTCGACATTGATTACGTAGTTGAGATACAAGTACCGGACAGCGAGATCATCCAGAGATTAAGCGGACGCCGCGTCCACGTTGACTCTGGTCGTGTTTACCACATTCACTACAATGCCCCAAAGGTTGAAGGTAAAGATGATGAATCGGGGGGTGAACTGGTGCAACGAGACGATGATAAAGAAGCTACTGTTATGGAACGTTTGCGTGTTTATCGCGAACAAACTGAACCGTTAGTGAGGTTCTATCAAGATCTGTCTGAATCTTCTAACGGTTCGGTAATGTATCGATGTGTGGAAGGAGTTGGTTCAACGGAAGACATTAAAAACAAAATTTCCTCTGAACTCGAATAGAGTTAACGCCGCACTTTAGGTCTGTTAGCGACGAAACTTGAAAAGTTTTTGAGTTATATTTGATAAAACACTGAATATTTTGATTTTTTTGAAAAAAAAGTTCGCAAATTGAACCTTTTTTTTCTAAACTCCTTTTCGTTATTGCAACTGTATGCATTTTATTCTTCATGTGTGAGTTGTTGAAGCTCTTAGTCTTTTTAAGAGCATTAAACAATAAACATAGTTGCCGAGGAGAATTGGGTAAGCTGCTTAAGTTGTAACGGTTCAAACTTCAAACGTAAGACAGGAGTGCAAACGTGGTTGCGAAAAAGAAAAAGGTTGCTGCTAAGAAGAAAGTTGTTGCTAAGAAGAAAGTTGTTGCCAAGAAAAAGGTAGTGGCTAAGAAGAAACCAGTTGCTAAAAAGAAAGCGGCTAAGAAAAAAGTAGCAAAGAAAAAAGTTGCTGCTAAGAAGAAACCAGCGGCTAAGAAAAAGCCGGCTGCTAAGAAAAAAGTAGCAAAGAAAAAAGTTGCTGCTAAGAAGAAACCAGCGGCCAAGAAAAAGCCGGCTGCTAAGAAAAAAGTAGCAAAGAAAAAAGTTGCTGCTAAGAAGAAGCCAGCGGCCAAGAAAAAGCCAGCGGCTAAGAAAAAAGTAGCGAAAAAGACAGTTGCCAAGAAAAAGCCAGCTGCGAAGAAGAAAGCCAAGAAGTAACCGCGTTAAAAGCCCTTGATTTTTAAGGGCTTTTTCGTTTCTTGTCGAGCTTCTCTTCGATTGCTCTGATGTTCGTGAGAATGTTTAAATTTTCAAGACCTTAGGGCAGTCGATGTGTTGGCTTGTTGGTCCGGAACCTTACTGGGCTACTGTTTTTTTGCTATTTTTTGCCATTGTTTTCTGTACCGGCCAATCCCTCTTTAGACAATCCCTCTTGTAACAAGTCCTCTCTCAGTAAATCTTCTTTTGAATTGAGATTGTTGAATGCCCGATCGTGCATTTTGTCCCTAATGATATCGCCTTCGTTTGCAATTTCCTCGCGCCAAACCATCGTGCTGAATTCAATCTCCTCAAGCCAGCCAATAACAGATCGCCGGCCGCTATTCAGATAGGTTTCAATGCTTTTGATTGTTTCGGATCTAATGATGGTGACGAGTGGTTGTAGTCGATTGTTGGCAAATATCGATATTGCTTGCGACTCAAAATTTTTCATCATTCGCTTTACTAGATCGGTGGGCAAAAATGGCATGTCGCAAGGTACAACAAGAATCAAAGCGTGTTTGGCGTAGCGACTACTCGACAAAATTCCGCTCAGAGGCCCGAGGTTTTCATCACCATCCTCGATGACTGGATAACCGAATGATTGGTAAGTACTAATATTTTGGTTCGCGCTGATGATCAGTTCATCAACTTGCGGTGCAATACAATCGATGACAGATCGAATGAGCGGTTGGCCGTTGAAGGAAACTAGCCCCTTATTTTCATGATCCATACGAGCGCCTTGTCCGCCCGCTAGAATTATTGCCGATACTCTTTCAGTCATTGGGATCCTGTTTGTCGTTATGGGTTGTTACTATAGAGTCTTCATCTGAGTAGGTAACCTAAGTCTTGAAGCATACTGTAGAAGTTGACCTTGCATTTGCATTGCAGCAAAGAATGCCAGGCTTTGTGCAAAGACAAGTGCAGCAAGACATGGCAACGCTTGTCGGTAAAGCGATCGAGACGGAACAAAACGCGTTGATCGAAGCGGGCACAGGCACGGGTAAAACCTATGCGTATCTATTGCCGACTCTATCTTCGGGTAAAAAGGCTGTTATTTCGACAGGTACCAAGACCCTTCAGGATCAACTGTATTATCAGGACATCCCTCTGGTCAATGAGTCTTATGGGCGGACGGTTGCACTGCTTAAAGGGCGCGCAAACTACCTTTGTCCGCAACGTCTAAAAGCAAATATAGAAGTAACGAGTCGTGGCACTAGCGAAGCAATCCAACAGCAGATGGCCTACGTCTACCGGTGGTCGGAAAATACTCGGTCCGGTGATTTAACCGAGATATTGGATTCCGGTGCCGCAAACCTGGTGCAGCCTCTTGTGACGAGTACTGTCGACAACTGTCTCGGTCATGATTGTCCGGAGTTTGACGTCTGTCCTCTTTACCGGGCTCGGCAAAATGCACGTGATGCGGATATTGTTGTCGTCAACCACCATCTTTTTTTTGCGGACCTTGCGCTCAAAGAAGAAGCGGTCGGCGAACTCTTGCCAGACGCTGATGTGATCATTCTTGATGAGGCGCATCAAGTTGCAGAAGTGGCTCGAAATTTTTATGGCGACCACCTCAGCAGTGGACAGATGTTGAATTTAAGTCGTGACGTTGTACGTGAACAGCTGCTGGTGGGCAATGACGACCCAGAGCTTCTCAAAACAGCGGAACAATTCGCCGCTGTCATTCAGCAGTTGGTTGGCGTTATCTTAGATAGTGAGATGAATTTTCCTGCTTTGCTTGACGATCTTCACGCAGAAATTGAAAAGGTAGACATTAGTTTGTCCGAAATGATTAGCCGTTTGGATCTGGCTGCACCGAGAAGTACGGGTTTATCCCGTTGCTATAGCCGTGCTTGCCGTCTCAGTGACATGTTTACCTTGCTAACAGAAGAAACTGCGTCGCAAGATACAGCGCATTGGATTGAGCGCCGGGAAAAAAATTTCGTGCTGCATTTGATGCCACTCGACATCGCGCCGCACCTAACGCCACTGATGCAGTTACCGGGTAAGACATGGCTATTTGTCTCCGCCACGCTCTCGACTGGCGACAGTTTTAGTCATGCGAAAAGGACCCTGGGTTTTGAGGCTGGGTTGGAGGCGTGTTATCCGTCACCTTTTGATTTCAAATCTCAAGCCGCTGGATTTGTGCCAGCAGGATTACCAGAGCCAGGGCACCCGCAGCATACCCAATCTCTCATTGCGATGATGTTACCGCTGATTAGAAGCCACGCTGGCCGCTCGATGTTGCTCTTCACAAGTAATCGAGCACTTGAAATGGCGGCACGTTGCATGAGCAGTGAACACGATCTGGTTTATGTCGTTCAAGGCGCATTGCCCAAAGTTCGTCTGATCGAAAAATTTCGTGAACTACCGCGCTGTATCCTGCTCGCTACGCATAGTTTTTGGGAAGGTGTCGATCTCAAAGGTGCAGATCTAAAATTATTAGTCATTGATAAACTGCCCTTTACCAGTCCTGAAGATCCAGTATTTCAAGCGCGCCTAAATCAGGTAAACAGCGCTGGCGGCAATAGCTTTAGAGAATTGTCTTTACCTGAAGCTGCGATCACCTTGAAGCAGGGTTTTGGCCGTTTGATTCGACAGGAATCCGATCAGGGATTGTTTGTCCTCGGAGATATAAGAATGACCACCCGGTCTTATGGCAAAACGCTCAAAAAAGGTTTGCCTGAAATGAATTGGTTGGATAATCAGGCAGACGCTATTCGTTTTATGGAGCGCATCACATGACAACTCTGGCCATCGATACTTCCTCTCGTGCCTGTGTACTCGGTTTAAGAACGGTAGAAAAAACCTGGTCGGATGAGACAATTTTGGATCGGACTCACAGTAGGGAGATATTGCCGAGAATTGATGCGTTGTTAAACTCTGCGGCGGTCAAGAAGTCGGATATTGATTTGATTGTGTATGGACAAGGTCCGGGCTCTTTTACCGGCCTCCGAATTGGTGTGGGTGTTGTGCAAGGACTTGCCTTCGGTTTGGGCAAGCCGGTTGTGGGGGTGTCGAGTCTTGCTTGTCTCGCTCAGAGACAGTGGCGTGAAAACCGTTTTCGACATGTGATCGTTGCCATGACGGCTCGCCATACCGAAGTTTACTTTGGTGCTTATGTTGTTGCGGATGGCGCCCTCAATGGAAGCATGCAACTGCAGGGCCGAGAAGGCGTATTTGAAGCGGCAGAAATTCCAGCCCAGGACTCTGGGGTCGATTGGGTGGGTGTTGGCGGGGGTTGGCAACTCGGTGACTTGCTAAAGGAGGCGAGTGGGGTGACCGTTAGCCATATCAATCTTGAGGAATACCCTCAGGCCATAGATTTGCTCGATCTTGGCGAAGCATATGCCGCTCAGGGCCTTATCAAAATTGCCCCTGAAGCTTTGCCAGAGTACCTGCGAGAACAGGTGGCAGCGAAGCCCAGCTGACGGCTGTGATTCTACAGCTATAATGAAGTAGACTCAGACTAAACCAGCAAGGAACGCTTGGGTGAAACTGGCCAGCCACCAGCTTATTGCCGCGGACGCGAGCAAGATCAGACCGAAATCGGATTCGCGTGGTAGCGATCCGGTGAAGCCGGTCGATGCGCTCACTCGCGTGGCGTCTGGCTCTTCCTACGATCAGAACAAATTCCTGCCTAAACCCTATGCGCCCAGCAATATCCAAGCGGTAAATTTTTATCACTACACCGCTTCGCTGGTTGCCGAGCCCAGTGAGCTCATCGGTATCGACACTTACGCCTAACCCATGTCGCGATTTCATTTGATAACCACCCGCCAGGGTATTGCGCTCGAAGATCGTCTTTCCTCCAATCATCCTCTCATCATCGATTTCAATAGCGATAAGTTGACGCATCGCCGTCTGCGAGGTGGCAAAAAAGAACTGCTCTTGAAGGCGGTGGGTGCAAAAGTTGGCTTGCAGGTCAGTGATTGGACAGCGGGCCTTGGTACCGACAGTTTGTTGCTGGCGACCGCCGGATGTGAGGTAACACTTTATGAGCGATCGCCAGTGCTCTGTTTGTTATTGTCCCAGGCATTGCAACAGTCGAAGGGTAATCCCGAACTTGAGTCTGTACTGTCGCGGATGATTTTGATTAAGGGTGATGCGGGACAACTCAAACACGAATCACCGGACGTCATCTATCTGGATCCTATGTTTCCGACCCGTAAAAAGGCCGCTCGAGTCAATGGCCATATGCAGTATCTGCAGCAGTTTCTAGGTGAGGATCGTGATGCAGACAAGCTGGTCCGATTGGCGAAGCAAGCAGGTGCGAAGCGGGTTGTCGTAAAGAGACCAAGCTCAGCAGCCCAGGAAGATGCGACGTTTACGCTTACGGCGAAGGCGAATCGGTTTGATGTTTATGTGTATGCACCGTTGGCGTAGCGTCAGGAATCGCCTGGAGTATGTTAAAACTCACATCACTATCCAGGTATGCTTGAATGATATAGGACAAGCGCTCGAACTTCGGTTCACTGGTAATGCTAACTTGTTCGTCTAAACAGCGCTCCTGTCTGAGCGTTGTGATAAACCGGGTAAACAATTTTTTATCAAAAAACTCCGGCGCACTCAGTCCGTAAATAGTCGACAGTTGCTGCGCAATACCAGAGGCATCTTCCTCCAGGTGCTCGGCCGATTCAGCCGAATTGTGTTTGAGTAGTGCTGTCACGATATAAAAACGTTCAAGGGTGGGCTCAATGATCTCGGCGAGGTCTGTTAGCCTGGCATATTGATCTGATGTGGGCGACGGAATTTTGATGACATCGCCGTCCAGCACAACAACACCGAGCTCGCTGAGTAATCTCAGCGTTTTGACAACCGTACCCGCTAGATCCTCCCACGAGAGCATCATTTCGGCTTCTAGATAGGGCTGCAGTACCTCGCAGTTGCTAATCAACTGTTTGGTCTGAGTCAGTTTATTGAAGCGAATCATGCGAGCGAGTAGAGATGCCAGTGCAAATACGTGGATGCTGTTGTTTTGGTAATAAGTGAGCAAGATTGCCGCAGTCTGGTCCGCCTGATAAATCGCCCCAAAGGGTGTTTCGATTCGTTCTATTTGAGCCACGCTGGCCGCGTGCTGAATAATGTCTGCCGGTACTTTGTTCGTCACAGTAATGTGAGAGGATGGTGCGTTAGCACTGGCGAGTGTTTGCAACAGAGTGACTTGACTGGTTAAGCGTTCTTCTGTGATGGTTTGTCTGGGTGTCGCGAGTAGTGCCGTCGCGAGTAGATTGGTTGGCGTCACAGCAGCAGCAGCATTAATTCGTTGTCCAAGTTGTTGGGCCAAACCTTTGCAACTGGCTGAAAATTTCTCAGGGTCCTTTGAGTCCTGCCAGTCTGGCCATGTCTCATCGAGGAATTCGTTCAGTATCAGCGGCTCGCCAAAATTCACTGCCACTCGGCCAAAGGGTTTGGTAAACGAACGAAAGATCCCGAGTAGATCTAACACGGACTCTTCTTTTTTGGATTTGCCGGCGAGTTCATCCATATAGGTAGGAGCTTCCATGAGCCGCTCGTAACCAAAATATACCGGTAAGAATGCTATCGGTTTAGACGCGTCTCGCTGGAAGCTGCTCAGCGTCATGCTGAGCATTCCGGTTCTGGGCATCAGGGTTCGGCCGGTTCGACTCCGACCACCTTCAATAAAGTATTCAACGGAATATCCGCGCGTAAACATCTGATGCAGATACTCATCAAACACCGCGCTATAAAGTTGATCGTCACGAAAACTGCGGCGCATAAAAAATGCTCCGGCGCGTCTTAACAACGGTCCCGCGATTGGTAAATTTAGGTTTTTGCCGGCGGCGATATGTGGTGGTGTCAGGCCATTGTGGTATAGGACATAAGACAACAGCAGGTAGTCGATGTGGCTCCGGTGGCAGGGTGTGTAAACGACTTCATGGGTACGGGCCAGAGTCTTGGCGATCTCGACACCGTTAACATCAATGCCGTCATAGAGGTTGTTCCACAGCCAGGTTAGCAGTACATGGAAGAACCGAATCACGCGGTAAGACTGATCCGATGCAATTTCGTTTGCATAGCGAAAGGCTTCTTTATCAATCTTGTGTTGTGGCACGCCACGTCGCGTGACCTCATCGGTGATCGCTTGCTTAACTTCCGCTGCCTCAAGTATCACGCTAATCAGGGTGCGGCGATGGGATAGGTCAGGGCCAATAATCGCCTGCTTCTGATGGGTAAAATGTGTGCGCAAAATTCGGTGTAGTTTGCGAGTTTGTTTTTCTGAACCGGGTAAGTCGGCGATGAGTTCGCCCAGATCAATGGCAGGGCTGAACTGGACAAAAATATGCTGCCGGTGCACCAGCGCAGACAGCATTTTTCGAAAGCCGCTCGTGACGGTCCAGTTTTCAGATAGGAGAAGTTTGAATATGGATTTCTCTCGTTCGGGTTGATGACCCCAGAACAATGAAACCGGCACGATTTTGATCTTGCTCTTGTCCTTTAGGCTGGTGGACCCCTGACGCTGATGTTCTAAAACTCTCAGCATTCGGGCTGATTGGCCGCGTAAGGTTTTTCGACCAATAAAACCTTCTGGATGACCGAGAAAGAAAAATGACCTGGCCTCAAGACCGCCCATCGAATCAGTTGGTCGCGGTAGCTTGTGAGCTTTAGTGGCGTGATCTACCACCATTAGGTCTGCAGTGGATTGATAAGCCATGACATAGCAGACGAGATCGTCGGCATCGATGCCTAATTGCTTAGCATCGCAACCCAATACGGTGGGGCGAATCCATGAAAATAGTAGTCGTCGCGATAGACTGAATTGAAGCGCTCTTAGCTTTGCCAGCGCGCCGTATTTACCGAGCGTTGAATCAATGCTTGCCATCGAAGAGGTCACTGATTGCCTCGGAGGCATCCGTTCCTGTTATCTCGACTTCCCAGATACCGTTATACTTGCGCTCGGTCTGCGCCACAATATCCTCGCGAGTTTTAAGAACGGTGGCCCTAAGGAAAACCATAAGATTCGATTTTTCGACACTCTTGGATTTGGTCTTGAACAGATAGCCAAGTACGGGGATATTCTTTAGTCCGGGCACACCGCTTTCACCTTCACTGTATTTATCGCGAATAAGACCGCCTAATACAATGACCTCGCCATCGTCTGCGAGGACAGTCGTCTCGATGGTGCGTTTGTTGGTGATAATGTCAGATGAGCCATCACTGCCGATTTGCAGGGTCCGAGTGTCGACTTCTGACACCTCTTGGAGGATTTCAAGGCGGATCAAGTTGCCGTCATGGACGTGCGGTGTCACCTGTAACGTCAGACCAACATCTTCACGCTGGATGGTCGTGAATGGGTTGGACGTGCCATTGTTACCTGTTGTCGTTGAACCGGTTCTGAAAGGCACGCTTTGGCCCACGACAATTTTTGCTTCTTCATTGTCCATGGTTGTGATGCTGGGTGTTGATAGCAGGTTAGCATTATCGTTACTGGCGAGTGCCTGTACGACGAAGGCGAAGTTAATACCGTTGGTGTCTTCCTTACCCAGAGCCAGTATCGGCGATGTGCCCAGATTAGCTTGTGTCGGGTCTCCTGAGGCTATCGCTGCAATAATGCTGGATAGGATGCCGCTAGGTGCGGTTGTTGCCAAGGGAAGGTTGGAGGAGCCAGTATCGGCAATGGCCAGTTCGGTGCCGAGTTGGCGTTCAAAGGTATCGGTTACTTCGACGATGGCTGCTTCAATGAGCACCTGTAGCCGGCGTATATCCAGTTGGTTAATGATGCTTTTCAGATCAGACATGGTCGTGGGGTTTGCTTGAATCACCAGTGCATTGAGCGAAGCATCTGCTTGAATGCTGGTTTTAACGTTTTGCCCAGTCGTGTCGCCGTTGTCTGAATCAGCCACCAAGTTTTTAAGAATGTCTGCGAGCTCAGTGGCATCTGAATGCGCAAGCCTCACCACTTGAATCGTGCCGGCGCGATTGGCTGGCGTATCGAGATCGTCAATCAGTTGGGCAACCTTCTCAAGCGTCATTGGTTCGCCCTTAAGGACGATTGAATTGGTGCGTTCACTGGCGACGATGGTCACTTTATTGGGACCCTTAGCGCTCTTGCCGATGAGGTCTGGCGCTAACTGCTCAAGTAGTCCGACCATATCCTCGACCCAGGCTTCTTGTAATTCGACGATTCGGGTGGTGGTTTCTTCAACAACGTCAATTCGCTCAACAATCTCAACCAGCCGATTAATGTTAGAAGCATGGTCGCTGATGATGATGGCGTTGGGCTGGTCGAGGCCGGCGATGTGGCCATATTGAGGAATTAGCGGTCGTAAGATTTTAACCAGTTCGACGGAGGGGGTGTTTTTGGCAGCAATGACGCGAGTCACAAGCTCTTCACTTTCAGCACCAGCGACGAAGTCCAAGGAGTTACCGCTTTGTTTTGCTAGCACTTGCTGAACGATTTTGACCACGTTGCCGGATTCTACCGCGGCATAGCCATGCACACGCAGCACGCTGAGGAACAGCTCGTAGATGGCATCGCTATCCATTGAGGTGCTTGAAATCACCGTGACATTGCCCTTGATCCGTGGATCTACAATAAAGCTCCTACCAGTTATGGCAGAAACCTGGGTGGTAAATTCCCGGATGTCGGCATTCTTGAGATTGATCTTCCAGTTGTCCTGACCTGTCGCGAAGGGTGCGACGAGTAGGCAGCTGACCACTAGCAGGCGGGCAATTAGCGGGCGGACAATGTGATGCATAGGGTAGTTACGAACTTGGTGAAAACGGCATGTTACTTGAAATCCGTCGAGAACTAAATGCGTCAATCACGGTGTTGTTGAGTCTATATTGGGGACAGGTTATTGAGGAATAGGAACGGTGACATAGAAGCGGCGGTCGTCGCGTTGGACCTCGACGCGGACTCGCTCGCTCTGCATCATCTGATCCATCAGGTTCTTATCATTAGCAACGCTGCTGGCGGGCTGGCCATTCACTGATAGCACCACGTCACCCTGCCTGAGTCCTGCCTGACGAAGCATAGATTGTGACACTTCGCCGCCGATTCGATAGCCGCTGCCTTTTTCCGTTTCAACCACCTCGACCCCCAGCTCAGTCAACAGTTCTGCTGGATTCTCATCGAGGCGCTTCTGGAAGTTATCCATGGCAGAGCGCAGGTCTGGTGCCGACTGGCGGGACAAAGTGTTTCTTCTTTGAGCGAGTTCTTGAGATCGTCGTGCAATACGTTCTCTCACTTGTTCAAGGCGAGTCGTGCCAGTTGCGACGTTAGATTGAGGTGCGTTGATATTGACCGGCGTTGCACTTGGGATCTGGCTAAACCCTGCGCTGATGGCGTTATCAGAGAAGGGTAGCTTTTCAGTTCTAGCACCGCGTTTGATTAAAATGTGATCCTCATAAACCGCCTCGAGGGTAGCGTTTCCAGGCAATCGATCACCAATTAAATACAGTTCTCCTGATTGACCACGCTGGGCGACGATAGCGGTAGAGTCAGCGGCTGTTTCTGCGATAAAGATGCCCTGTAGCTCCAGATTGAGGGTGGTTTTCGGCGCATCGACGGACTGGGGCGCTGCGGTGTCTTGATACTTGCCAAACAGGTCACGGATTTGCGACGTATCGAGGGTTTTGGCCGTCGGTATCAGTGCGGCCTCGCGATTACCCGCGATTTCGCCCTGGTTCATACGCTCTATGAAAAAAAGCGCGCCATTTGCCAGGGAGATGCTCATCAGGATGACGAGCACGAAGCTGACCGCAGTCGACAGCGGTTTAGTATACTGGGTCAAAAATGTGGCCAATGAATCCATGGCTTAACGATTGCTCCGGAGCAGTTTCTCTTCGAACTCTAGCACAGTGTCGCTCGGACTCGAACCGGCGGGCCAGGGTAGATTTGCAAGGTCGAACAAACGCGCCTTGACCGCGACGCTGATCCAACCATCTGATTTGACCAGAATATCGATGATAGTGTCGTTGTTGTGATGAAGATTCAGATAAATGCTATCGCCCTGCATGCTGATGTCGCCGGTGAGTGCCGGTAGATCAAAAACGCGAGTGCCTGCCTGACGGGTGCGGGAGACAATTTTACCGCCCGGCCAGTAAATTCGTCCGCGAGCTTCTTGAATCCAACGCAAGTCACTTTGGAAGCTTAGACTTTGAATATCGACGGTACCCGAAAAGGTGAGTCCCTGAGGCTTACTGACGCGGTTGATGTAACTGGCCTCAATATAGCCCGTCAGGGATCTAACTTCTCCAAATTGCCTCTCTACTAGGCCGTCGCCATTGAGTTCGTGCCCATCCCCGGTGAGGTCGAGTTGGGTTTCTATTCTGGCGCCCAGGATCGGCAGCGGCGCAATCCGCCAGCTCAGCAAACTGGTGGGAAACTGGCGGTAGGCTAATTCGGCTTCGCCGGACCAGACGGTACCACCGACCCGCAGAACGTGCAGGCCTGGCACATTACGGATGACTTCTTTTTCAGCCACGCGCCATATCAGGGAGGCTGGCGCGAATACCACGACAAAGACGCAAAAGGTCAGCAGGGCAATTAACCCAAAGCCAAACACGCGTATCATCACGTATGCCAGTTCACGGTTTGTGACCCTTTGTCCGTTATACGCAACCAGCCACCGTCGTCTTCACCTTCCCAGCCGCCAGTGCTGCAGCGAGTCTCGATTTGGAAGTAGTCAAAAGCTGATACTGCACACTCGTGATCGTTCTCCCAGGGGGTCTCATTGGTTTTAAACCAGACTGAGGTAAATCCGCCTTTGGCAACGTTTTCGCTAATGTTACAGGTCATCGTTTGTTGAATAAGGCATTCCGTCGCTGATGGCTTTGTTGGGTGTGTGGATGACTGTGTGGATGATTGATCTGTCAGTACCGACACGTCATCAAACACCACTTTGAGCCACTCGATAATATCGTCAGCGGGGACACGCTTGAGATATATTTCGAGATCAGGAAAGCGTGAGGTCACGTACTACTCGCTGATAAATCCTTCTGAGTGAACCGAGGTCGTTGGTATTAACTGACTCATTGACCTTATGAATGGTGGCGTTGATAGGCCCAAGCTCGACAACCTGGGTGCCGGTAGGTGCGATAAAACGTCCGTCAGAAGTACCGCCTGCGGTTGAAAGCTCAGTGGTTAAACCCGTTTCAGCCAAAATGGCTTGCTGCACGGCTGGGATCAATTCCCCAGCTTTGGTTAAAAATGGCACGCCGGAGAGTTGCCAATCAAGGGTGTAATCAAGCCCATGTTGGTCGAGTATCGCTTCCGTTCTCTCGGCGAGAGATGCTTGCGTACTTTCCGTGCTGTAGCGAAAATTGAATATCACTTGTAGTTCCCCAGGGATGATGTTGGTCACACCGGTGCCCCCGTGGATATTAGATACCTGCATTGAAGTGGGTGGAAAATAGCCGTTGCCCTCATCCCAGACCTCTGAGGTGAGCTCTACTAGCGCTGGCGCAAAACGGTGTATTGGGTTAGATGCTGATAAGGGGTAAGCCACATGCCCTTGTATACCGTGCACGGACAACCGGCCATGCAGTGAACCGCGTCTTCCGTTACGAACCATATCGCCTAGCTTCTCTTTGCTGGACGGCTCACCGATTAAACACCAGTCAAGATTAATACCCCGATCTTTTAAGGTGGCCATTACGCGCTTGGTGCCGTCGAAGGCATCTGCCTCCTCGTCCGACGTGATCAGAAAGGCAATAGTACCGGTGTGATCGCGACCGCCGTTTAAGAAAAAGCTTTTGGTTGCCGTGAGCATTGCCGCTAGCGAACCTTTCATGTCCGCTGCCCCTCTGCCAAATAGTTCTCCGTTCCGCTCTGTCGGCTCGAAAGGCGGCGAATCCCAGTTCTCCTCTGGGCCAGATGGTACAACATCCGTGTGGCCTGCAAAGACAAAGTAGGGTGCGCCGCTGCCGTGAGTCGACCAAAGGTTACTCACGTCGCCGAAGGGCATTGGCTCATTATTGAAACCTAGCTCTGCCAGGTAATCGGCAATAATTTTCTGGCAGCCAGCATCCTCGGGAGACACTGATTTTGCGGCGATCAATCGGCGGGTGAGGTTCAGCAGCTCTTTGTCGAGAGTAGGGTCGAGTGTAGGGTCGAGTGCAGCTTCGACAGATTCATTCATGAGGGCAACTAGTTATGAGCGTGCAGGGACTCGTTGAGCTGAATCGCCTTGGTATTGGTTCGACATTCGACAGAACCACTTTGTGAGTTGCGAATAAACAACATGTCGCTGTGGCCAGCCAATTCTCTCGCCTTAACCAATTTCACAAAATTTCTGTTTTCATCAAGAACCTGTACCACTGTGCCGCTAGTGATAAAGAGGCCAGCTTCAATGATGCAGCGATCACCTAAGGGGATACCGCAACCGGCGTTCGCACCAATCAGGCAGTTTTCACCCAATGAAACCAATATTTCGCCACCGCCCGAAAGAGTTCCCATGGTGCTGGCGCCGCCACCGAGATCACTCCCTTCACCCATGACCACACCTTGCGACAGGCGACCTTCGACCATCGCAGTGCCTAGCGTACCCGCATTGAAATTGACGAACCCTTCATGCATGACCGTCGTACCCTCACCCAGGTAAGCACCGAGTCTGACTCTTGCTGCGTGTGAAATTCGAACCCCATGGGGTACCACGTAATTAGCCATGCGAGGAAATTTGTCGATGCTGGACACTTCAAGCAATCTTCCTTCGACCCGGGCTTTTAGTTGTGCGTCAGTAAGCTCAGCCAAATCGATTGCGCCGTCACTGGTCCAGGCAACATTCGGCAGCTTGGCAAAAATACCTTCGAGATTAATCTGATTGGGCTTCGCGTGACGTTGGGAAAGCAGGTGCAGCTTTAGGTAAGCCTCAGGTGTTGATGTGATGGCGCTGTCGGTTTCGATAAAGCAGGCCACGCGTGATCGATTTGCACCGCGTAGCATGCCAAGAATCGATTGTTGGCGGCTGTCGTTTATGAAGGGCGCCAATCGGCCGATCTTCTCTTCATTGAGGTCAATGGCCTCATTGCCCCCGGTGTAGCCCAATACCTGAGCAATTCGCTCAACATCCTGCTCGGAAGGTTTAAATATGGGCACTGGATAGAATACTTCCAACCACTCACCCTTGTTATTGCGGGTGCCGATGCCAAATGCAATGCAGTAAAAGTTGGGAAAAGCCATGTTGACGACCGTGTTTAGAAGTTAAAATTAGAAGTACGCCATTATGACTGCTTTAGGCGTGGATTACAGCCCGCCCCGCTGCAGGAAGTCTCGAATCCTTTCTGCAGCCTCAATACATTCGCTTACGGTGGCGACAAGGGCCATGCGAACTCGGTTTACGCCGGGGTTCACGCCAGCCACTTCTCGCGATAAATAACGACCTGGTAGGACTTTGATATTGGTTGTCTCGATCAGGCGTTGGGCAAACGTCCTGTCATCCATGCCTGGAGTTTCTGGCCACAGATAAAAGCTCGCCGTGGGTTGGGACATGGGCCAGACATCTTCTAAAATGTGGCCGACGGCCTGATATTTTTCGCGATAAAGAGAGCGGTTTAGAACGACATGGTCCTCATCTTGCCACGCGAGGGTACTGAGCAGTTGATTGTGCACCGACATTGCTGAACCGTGATACGTGCGATAGAGCAAAAACTGACGAAGCAGGTTTGCATCACCGGCCACATAGCCAGAACGTAGTCCTGGTAAATTCGATCGCTTGGATAGGCTATTAAAGATGATGCAGTTGCGAAAACCTGCGTGGCCCATCTGTGCTGCGGCGTCCAACAGTCCTGGCGGCGGCGCATCTTCGTCGGCATAGATCTCGGAATAACATTCATCGGACGCCAGAATAAAATCGTATTCGGTTGCGAGCTCAATGGCTTGTTGTAATTGTTCGATTGTCATCACTGCGCCGCTTGGGTTACCCGGTGTGCAGAGAAACATCAGCTGACATTTCTGTAGAACTGTTACAGGAATATCGCTTAAGTCCGGCAGGAAATTGTTTTCCGTGGTGCAGGGCAAGTAATAGGGCTCACTGCCCGCGAGCAGGGCTGCCCCTTCGTAAATTTGATAGAAAGGGTTAGGCATGATGGTGATGCCGGGGTTTTCAGGGTCAATCAATGCCTGTGCGAGGGCAAACAAACCCTCTCTACTGCCGTTCACGGGAAGGACTTCTGTCTCCGGATTGAGCGCAGTTGGTAAATTGAATCTCTGGGTAATGAATGCCGCGATCGATTCGCGCAGTTCCGGCAGACCTTTCGTCGGTGGATAGGCGCCGAAGCCCCGTTTGATAAGATCAGTGTCGCGGTAACGGTCGATCAAGAAGTCTGCGGTTTCATGTTTCGGCTCACCGAGTGCCAGCGAGATAAACGGTAGATCAGCCGGCGTGACATCAATGAGTAGCTGATTGAGCTGTTCGAAAGGATAGGGATGCAGTTGGCCGAGGCGCCGATTGCTCACTATGCCTTCTCTCGTTGGATATGCTGATCTAGTTCCTGACAAATACGTTTGGTCACGACTTCGGTGTCTTCCAGAGGTTGGCCGGCTGCATCCGCGATGTAGAACACGTCTTCAACGCGTTCGCCCAGAGTCGTGATTTTTGCGCTATGCAGGTGAATCTCCATATCGACAAAGATATTAGCCACGATGGATAACAATCCAGGCCGATCCGGCGTCTGTACTTCCAGTACGGTTAGCTTCTTAACCGAGTCGGTACTGGTATTTACTTCGGTCTTGAAAGCGAAAGGTTTAAGTAATCTTGGCGTGCGCTCGATGGATTTCGGCTTGGAAGCTTCGTCCTGTGAAAGGTGCTTGGTGATGACGGTACGAATCTGTTCTTGTCGGTTTTTAAAAGGCCCGACGGGCTTGCCATTGCCTTCAAGCACAATAAAAGTATCGAAGGCGAAGCCTTCGCTGCGAGAGATGCGTGCGTCAAGAACATCAAGACCAAGCTGATCAAAGGCAGTCACTGACGAAGCGAAAATATAATCACGGCGTTTGGTATAAATGAAAATCTGAGTCGCACCTTCATTTTCTCGTTTGCTAGTCATGTCGCTGATTAAAACTAAAGGTCCGTTATCTAGGCTGTGATCGTTGATTGCGATCGTATGCCAAACGATGCCAGCGACAGATTCTCTGAGAAAATAACCCTCGTCGACGTCGCCCCAGATATTTAAAATATCTTCTTCGCTCAGACCGGTCTCGTTCAAGCGCTCAATAGCCTGGGTCTGGGTGTCGGTAATGTAATCAGACTTATCTACGTTTAACTCAACGCCGTGACGAAGCACTTTTTTTGTTTCGTTGTATAGTTGGTTCATCAATGAAGCACGCCAGCTATTCCATAACGTTGGATTTGTGGCATTAATATCAGCCACTGTCAGGCTATAAAGGTAATCAAGGCGTACCTGATCTTGTGCTAGTGCAGCAAATTCATTGATCACTGCTGGGTCTGCAATATCCTTTCGCTGCGCCGTACTCGACATCACAAGATGGTGTTGCACTAGCCAACAAACCAAATTTGTATCAAAAGCGCCTAGACCATGCCGCTTGCAGAAATCCTGGGCGATTCCAACGCCGAGTTCCGAGTGGTCGCCGCCCATGCCCTTGGCAATATCGTGGTACAAACCAGCAATAAAGAGCAGTTCAATTTTCGGTAAGCGGGGGTAAATGTGAGCGGCAATAGGGAATAACTGCTCCTGATCACGGTATCTGAAGCGGCGCATATTGCGCACGACTTGCAAGGTGTGAGCGTCCACGGTGTAAATGTGGAACAAATCAAACTGCATCTGGCCAATGACGCGGCCAAACTCGGGCAAGTAAGCGCCGAGTATCCCATAGCGAACCATGCGGCGTAGCTGTGAACTGAGTCCTTCAGAAGATCGCAGGAGTCCAATGAACATTGCGGTCACTTCTGGGTTGCTGCGAAATTCATCATCGATCAAATGTAGGCTTTGGCGTATAAGCCGAATAGTGCCAGCGCGAGTACCCTGGACTTTTTCGTTGGAGCCGATATGTAGAAAGATTTCCATTAAAGCAGGCGGATATACTTTGAACACCTCCGGGTTGCGCACCTCAATATAATTGTTCCGAAGCTGGAATCGTTCGTTAAGGGGCTCGATCTGAGCTTTTCGTTTGCCCTGAATCATCTCTTCATCAAAGTGTTGCAATAGTAATTCGCTGGTCGTGCTGACGATCATGGCAGTTCGGTAGTAGTCCTTCATGAATTGCTCAACAGCCAACTGGTCGCCATCTTCGTAGCCAAACATTTCAGCCAGGTTACGTTGGTAGTCGAACAGTAGGCGGTCCTCATCTTTACCGTTAATGAGATGCAGGCCGTAGCGAATTTTCCATAGCAGTCGCTCTCCAGCCCGAAGAATGTCGCGTTCTTCGATCGTCAAAAAATTCAGGTCTACGAGCGAATCAAAATCGACCTTGCCAAACTTACGGTTTGCAATCCACATGACCGTATGGATATCTCGAAGGCCGCCGGGTGATGTCTTAACATTAGGCTCTAGACTGTATTCAATGTGTTCAAACTTACGATGGCGTTTCTGCTGTTCGTTGATCTTGGCTTCATAGAATGCTTTGTGCGACCACATCTTGTTGGGTGCGATCAAGTCGCTGACGCGATCAAATAACTCCACATCACCCACGATGGTGCGTCCTTCGACCATCGCGGTTACCACGGTAACGTCCAGTCGAGCCTGCGCTTTGCACTCACTAATTGAGCGAACACTGTGGCCGACTTCGAGACCAATATCCCACAACAATGTTAGAAAACTTTGAATATTGGATGCATGCTTCTGGTATGAGTTACGCTCCAGCAAGATCAACAGATCGATATCGGAGTGGGGGTGAAGTTCACCCCGGCCGTAGCCGCCAACGGCAACCAGTGAAATGCGGGTCTTCAACCAGTTACTCTTGTTTTCGTTCCAATCGAAACGTGCCCAGGCAAGGCGTAAGATCATATCGACAAAGTTCGCCCGGCCCTGTAGTAGTTCCTCAACGTCCGCGCCCTTACGAAAACGTTCTTCAAGATTTTGCCGGTACAGTTCCAGTGCTGTTTTGAGCACAGGAATTGCCCGTTTGCTGGTGCTGAGTTCTTGTTCCAGGTCGGCCTGGTTTGGAAGGGCCTTATCTTGAAGGTCTGGGCTTGGAAGCTCTGGACTTGGAGGACTGGTCATTTTTTAGCCTATCCGCTCGATGGTGTCGTCCTGACGATGGGTCAGAATTTCATATCCAGTTTCGGTGACCAGCACCGTGTGTTCCCACTGGGCCGTCAGCTTGTGATCCTTGGTGACCACAGTCCATTCATCCGGTAATAGCTTGACCGCGGCTTTGCCTGCATTAAGCATTGGTTCGATGGTGAACGTCATACCGGCTTTAAGTTCGACGCCGGTACCGGGCTTACCGTAGTGCAGAACCTGAGGCTCGTCGTGAAAGACTTCACCGATGCCGTGACCGCAATACTCACGGACAATGCCGAAACGGTTTTTTTCTGCGTGCCGTTGAATAACATGCCCAATATCACCTAGATAGCCCCCCGGTCTGACTTGTTTGATACCTTTGTACATAGATTCTTGGCAGACCCGAGTGAGTCGCTCCGCTAATACGCTGGGTTCGCCGACGAAAAAGGTCTTGCTGGTGTCGCCGTGAAAGCCATCCTTAATCAGCGTGACATCAACGTTGATGATGTCGCCATTTTTCAAAATTTTGTCATCTGAAGGAATGCCGTGACAGACCACATGATTAACACTGGTGCAGATGGATTTTGGAAAACCGCGGTAGTTGAGCGGCGCTGGGATAGCGTGTTGCTCGTTGACGGTGAACTCGTGACAGATGCGATCGAGTTCACCGGTACTAATACCGGGTTTAATATGTGCCTCGATCATTTCTAGCTGGCGGGCTGCCAGGGCGCCAACTATGCGCATTTTCTCGATAGCGTCGGGTGTTTTGAGCTCTACAGCCATAAATAGCGGCTCGACCTGTGAAAATTGGGGCGCAACTATACCAGATCAATTGCCCGTTGAATGAATTTACGCGGGGTAAATTACTTGGGTTCTGACGGTACATATGATATAAAGCGCGCCGTCTAGGCACAGTGCCCGGATACACACTTAAAAATACTCACACGTTTCGACACGTTATCTGGGTGCCGAAGGCGAACTTCTGAGAGGGGGCGAGCTGAAGGTTAGATGATGGGGAATGTGGAGGCCTAACCCAAAATACAATTCGGAGTTATTATGCCTAACGTATCCATGCGTGCCTTGCTTGAAGCGGGCGCTCACTTCGGTCATCAGACCAGATACTGGAACCCAAAAATGAACAATTTCATTTTTGGCGCCCGCAACAATATTCACATCATCAACCTCGAACAAACGGTTCCTGCGCTTAACGAAGCATGTGATTTTGTTCGTAAGACCTCAGCACGAAAAAATAAGGTCCTGTTTGTCGGGACTAAGCGTAGTGCTGGCAAGGTCATCAAGGAAGAAGCAACGCGTTGCAGTATGCCTTACGTTGATAAGCGATGGTTGGGCGGAATGCTCACGAATTACAAGACCATTCGTCAGTCGATTCGTAGTCTGCGGGATCTAGAATCCCAGATGCAGGATGGTACCTTCGACAAATTGACCAAAAAGGAAGCTTTGTCGCGTCAACGCGATCTCGACAAGCACGAGAGAAGCCTTGGTGGTATCAAGGAAATGGGCGGCTTGCCTGATGTTCTGTTTGTGGTCGATGTAGACCATGAGCGTATTGCGATTACCGAAGCCAACAAGCTCGGCATTCCCGTGGTCGGTATCGTCGATACCAACAGTGATCCAAGTGGTGTTGATTTCGTCATTCCTGGCAATGATGACGCGATCCGATCTATCCGTATTTTCGTTGCAGCGATTGCTGATGCAGCGATTGAAGGCAATGCTGAGCTTCAGGGTCTTCCTGCCGTCAGCGAATTTGTTGAAGTCGCTGAGGGAGAAGAAGCCGCTGCAGAAGCAGCCGCAGAAGCTCCCGTTGCAGCCGCTGAAGCTCCTGCAGTAGAAACTGAGACTCCTGTTGCAGCCGCTGAAGCTCCTGCCGTAGAAGCTGAAGCTCCTGTTGCAGCCGCTGAAGCTCCTAAAAAAGCAGACGACTAAAGGTTGCGTGACCGGCGATTTCTTATCGCCGGATTTCTGACTATCCGGGGGACTTTGTAAAGTCCCCGTTTTTTATGTGAGGAAACATTATGGCTGATATCACAGCAGCAATGGTTAAGGATCTGCGGGAACGCACGGGTCTTGGCATGATGGATTGTAAGAAAGCCCTGGTTGAGGCTAATGGCGATGCAGAGTTAGCAATTGAGAACCTGCGTAAGTCCAGCGGTATGAAAGCGGCGAAAAAAGCCGGTCGTACCGCTGCAGATGGTCTGGTTGGGACCAAGATTCAAGATGGCGTTGCCGCTATGGTGGAAATAAACTGCGAAACTGACTTTGCGGGTCGAGACGGAAACTTTCTGGGCTTTGTTGAAACGGTTACCAATGCAGTATTCGATAGCAAGCAGACTGACATTGAGGCTTTAATGGCCACGGGCATTGAGACCGTTCGTGAAGCATTGGTGCAAAAAATCGGTGAAAATGTATCCGTTCGTCGCGCTGCAGTCTTTGAAGGCACCGTTGCCAGCTATGTTCACACCACCGGTAAAATTGGCGTGCTAGTCAAGCTAGAAGGCGGTAATGAAGAGTTAGGGCGTGACATTGCGATGCACATTGCCGCGGTTAACCCACAGGTGGTGAGCGGCGAAGATGTATCAGCCGACGTCATTGCTAAAGAGAAAGAGATCTATGTCGCCCAGGCTGCCGAAAGTGGCAAGCCGCCTGAAATCGTCGAGAAGATGGTCGAAGGTCGCATTCGCAAGTTCCTCGCTGAGGTGAGCCTTGTTGAACAAGCTTTTGTAAAAGACCCGGATATCAAAGTCGGTGCGCTTTTGAAGAAGGCAGATGCCAAAGTTGTCGATTTTGTTCGGTACGAAGTGGGTGAAGGCATCGAAGTAGAAGAAGTCGACTTTGCCGAAGAAGTGAAGAAGCAAATAAGCGGTGATGTTTAACAGAAATTTTGATCAATAGGCTCTTTTCCGCTTCGACCCAAATGTCGCGGAAATAGAGGTTTGTCAGATATTTCTTAGTCGCTGCCCCCAGCAACTGATGCTGTGAACTGACCCCAAAACCTAAAGGCTTCATGACTAATGGCCAATAAAGCCACACCAAAATACCAGCGAATCCTGCTCAAACTAAGTGGCGAGGCGCTGGGTCAGAACGGCATTGGTATTGATCCAAAAGTTCTCGACCGGATGGCCCTGGAGATTGGCCAATTGGTTGGAATCGGTGTGCAAATCGGCCTGGTGATTGGCGGCGGTAATTTGTTTCGTGGTGCCGCTCTGAGTGCTGCTGGATTGGACCGGGTTACGGGTGATCACATGGGTATGTTGGCCACGGTGATGAATGCTTTGGCCATGCGAGATGCCCTCGAGCGTGCCCGTATCCGAACGGTGGTCATGTCGGCAATCCCGATGAGCGGTGTTGTTGAGCATTATGATCGTCGTCTTGCTATCCGCGATCTCGAACGCGGTAACGTCGTGATTTTTTCCGCCGGAACCGGCAATCCATTTTTCACGACGGACTCAGCTGCTTGCTTGCGTGGCATCGAGATTGATGCTGATATCGTCCTGAAAGGTACTAAGGTCGACGGCATCTATTCAGCTGATCCCAACATTGATCCAACGGCAACAAAATTCGACCACCTCACCTATGACGAAGTTTTGGAACGTCAACTCGCCGTTATGGATATGACTGCCATTCTACTCGCGCGTGACCATGACATGCCGCTCCGAGTTTTTAATATGGAGGTTTCTGGTACGCTTCGGAATGCCATTGTGGATGAAAACGAAGGTACGCTGGTGACCAAGTAAGGTCGAATCGCTGGTTTTTGCAAAAAAAAAGAGTGCATGAAAGAAGGCGCTAAAGAAAACGACAGAGTCAACAAGAGCTATAAGGGGAGACCAATGCTGGATGATATTCGAAAAGACGCCGATGATCGTATGACTAAATCGATCCAGGCACTGAATGCCGCGTTTGCGAAGATTCGCACAGGCCGTGCCCATCCCGGCATTTTAGACAGCATCATGGTCGACTACTACGGAACCCTCACACCACTCAATCAAGTCGCCAATATATCCGTCGAAGACAATCGTACCCTCGCGGTGTCACCCTGGGAAAAGCCGATGGTGCCTGTGGTTGAAAAAGCGATTCTTAAGTCCGACTTGGGCCTTAATCCCGCCACCAGCGGCGACAAGATTCGCCTGCCGATGCCACCGCTGACAGAAGAAAATCGCCGCGACCTCACAAAAATTGCCAAGGCTGATGCGGAGAATGCCCGCGTCGCGATTCGTAATATTCGCCGCGATGCGAATTCCATGATGAAAGAGTTGCTGAAAGATAAGGACATCACCGAAGACGACTCGCGTCGTGGTGAAGATACGATCCAGAAGCTCACCGATGCGAAAATCAAGGAAGTTGACGATTTGCTTCAATCGAAAGAGACTGATTTGATGCAAATTTGAGGCGAGTCCTCGGTAGGCTACCATCATGTTAAAACAGCGAATCCTGACAGCTTTAGTACTGATCCCGATTGTCATCGCTTGCTTATTCTTTCTCCCGCCATTGGGTTTTGCTGTTTTCGTTGGCATCATCATCATCGTGGCTGCCTGGGAGTGGGCCAATCTTGCCAACATTCCACCAATGGGTCGTTACGTCTACGCCGCGTTTATTGCGCTCTTGCTGCTGGGTTCCTACTTTTTTTCGGGCCTATTTTCGAGCTTATATGTGTTGGTTGCAGGTGCACTGTGGTGGATAGTGGCTTTCTTCTTGATGCTGAAATACCCGGCGGCCACAGAGTACTGGTCCGGTAAGTGGGGCGTTGGTTTGATCGGATTGTTTGTGCTAGTCCCGGGCTTTGTTTCGCTGTTGGTGCTGAAGAACTCAGCTAACCCAAATTTTCTGATTCTGTTGCTGTTCTTTCTAATATGGGGCGCCGATGTCGGGGCCTACTTCACGGGTAAGGCTTTTGGTCGCCGTAAATTAGCACCGTCGGTCAGTCCTGGTAAATCCTGGGAAGGATTCTATGGCGGGCTCGTCATTGCCTTTGGCATCGGTGTCGGTATGTTATTCTGGCTTGGTAAACTGGACCTGACCGCGTCACGAGGATGGATTTTCCTTGCAGGGCTGGTGCTGGTGATTATGGTGTCTGTGCTGGGGGATCTGGTGATGAGTATGTTCAAACGTAGCCGTGGTATTAAGGATTCCAGCAATCTTCTGCCCGGGCATGGTGGTTTTCTAGATCGGATTGATAGTTTGTTGTCAGCGGGCCCTGTCTTCGCGCTAATGATTCTAGTCTTCGGCTGGTCCTGATGTCGCTGCAGCAAGTCACGATATTAGGTGCTACCGGCAGCGTGGGTTCTAGCACGCTTGACGTTTTGGCTCGGCATCCTGGTAAATTTAATGTCTTTGCATTGACCGCCAACAATAATGTGGTGGGGCTATTAGAGCTTTGCCTACGCTTCCGTCCAGTCTTCGCCGTCATGTATGACAAAACAGCTGCTCAGGCCCTGGCAGCCGAGTTGGCGCGACAGCGCTGTGATACATCGGTGCTTGCGGGTAGCGAAGGCTTATGCCACGTGGCTAGCTGCGACGAGGTGGATACTGTGATGGCGGCGATTGTCGGTGCCGCTGGGCTTCCATCATCGCTCGCTGCGGCAAAAGCTGGTAAGCGACTGTTGTTGGCAAACAAAGAGTCACTGGTGATGTCCGGTGCACTTTTTATCGACGCAGTTCGCGCCAATGGCGCCCAGTTGCTACCGATCGATAGTGAGCATAATGCCATTTTTCAGTGTCTCGCCAATGGTTCGGAGCAGCATGCTGCCGGGGTCAGCAAAATTCTGTTGACCGGTTCAGGTGGCCCGTTGCGCACCCTGCCATTAGAGGACTTGCCCAGCGTCACACCCGATCAGGCATGCGCCCATCCCAATTGGGATATGGGTCGAAAAATCTCCGTCGATTCCGCTACCATGATGAATAAGGGGCTGGAGTTAATTGAGGCTAGATGGCTGTTCGACACTTCACCTGAAAAGATCGAAATCGTGATCCACCCCCAGTCGACCATTCATTCGATGGTCCAGTATGTTGATGGCTCGGTGGTAGCGCAGCTAGGCAATCCAGATATGCGCACGCCCATTGCTCACGCGCTCGGTTGGCCGGTCCGGCTTGAGAGCGGAGTGGAACCGCTAGATCTGATCGCCCAGGGTGATCTGACATTTGAAGCGCTTGACCGCGGCAGATTTCCAGCTGTCGCCCTGGCTGAAGCGGCAGCACGCGCGCCGGGTAGCATCTCCATCGGGCTGAATGCGGCTAATGAAATCGCGGTAGAGTGCTTTTTGCATGAACTTATTCGCTTTACTGATATCCCAATAGTCATCGAAGCGGTATTGGATCAGACAGAAGCGATGGAAACCCCTACAATAGAGCATATTCTGTCGGTCGATAAAGAGGCGCGACATAAAGCCCGTGAGCAGATCGGCAAGCTGGCTAAAAGTCGTTAAATCAATCAAGTATTAATAAACACTGTCCCGTTATGGTAGAAGTTTTACAAAGCATTCTGGCACTTATCGTTACCCTGTCGATTCTCGTCACTATTCACGAGTTTGGGCACTATTGGGTGGCGAGAATGTGCAATGTCCATGTCCTGCGTTTTAGTGTGGGATTTGGCCAGACAATATTCAGTCGCCGTGGCAGACCGCCAGTGCAAACTCCTCCTCCTGCGGGTCAAACGATTAACACCCGCAGTAATGAACCTTTAGAAGGCACCGAATTCGCGGTTGCAGCCATTCCTCTCGGCGGCTACGTGAAGATGCTGGATGAGCGTGAAGGATTTGTGCCTGACGACCTGAAGCACATGGCCTTCAACCGTAAGCCTGTCATGCAGCGAATCGCGATTGTTTCTGCAGGCCCGATTGCTAATTTCCTGTTGGCAATTGTCGCCTACTGGGTACTTTTTATGGTTGGTGTGACCGGCATCGCACCCAAGATTGGACCGGTCGACCCCCAGTCTCTAGCAGGTCAGCAAGGCTTTCAGCAGGGTATGGAGATTGTTGCCGTAGACGGTGAGCCGACCAATACCTGGAGTGACGTCAATATGCAGCTGTTTAGCCGTATCGGCGATACCGGCGATATTGAGTTTACGATCCTGCCATCTGGCAGCAGTAATGCCACCATGCTGAAACAAGTTTGGGTTAAAGATTGGTTGTCAGATGCCGAGAATCCTTTTCCGACCTCAGCTCTCGGTCTTACACCAGACTACCCAGCTATTCCTGCCATCATTGGTGGCGTTGTCGAGGGCGAAGCAGCAGCACTTTCAGGTCTCAAAGCAGGCGATAAGGTCACGGCATTTAATGGGGCCCCGATATCCGACTGGGCGATCCTAGTTGAACAAATTCAGTCACATCCTGGCCAGACTGTGGCCCTCACAGTTTTGCGAGCAGGTGGTAGTCTGACGATTTCTGTGACACCAAAAGGTGTCGCTCAAGATGATGGATCGACACGTGGTTTTCTTGGCGCTTCACGAGAATCATTTGAGCTACCTGCTGATATGCAGCGCACAGTCCGTTATCCCTTTTACTCTGCCTGGATTCCCGCGGTTGAAAAAACCTGGTCTGTGACAGTATTCACATTAGACTCGATTCAAAAGATGATCAGTGGTGCTATCTCATCGAAGAATTTGAGTGGGCCGATTACCATCGCCCAGATCGCCAATGCGACGGCTCAATCGGGTTTGGAAAGCTTTATTGGATTTATCGCGCTCTTGTCTATCAGTTTGGGCGTGTTGAACCTGTTGCCGATTCCGGTTCTGGATGGCGGTCACTTGCTTTATTATCTCGTTGAGCTTGTGACCCGTAAACCAGTACCCGAGCGGGTGCAGGTATGGGGCATGCAAATAGGTATGTTTTTGATCGTCAGTGTTATGTTACTCGCATTTTATAACGATCTTTCAAGGCTTTGAAGCCTGGATCTTTCTCTCCGGTTGTTTGATATATGACAAGAATAAAAATTCTGCTTGCTGTGTTTACAGCGGCAATGTGTATACAGGCCCAGGCTTTCACCATTTCAGATATTCGTGTTGAGGGTTTACAACGCGTGTCTGCTGGTGCCGTGTTCGCTGCGATACCCGTAAATGTGGGTGATGATCTGACTGAATCTGACATGCGGACAGTGGTGCGTCAGATATTTCAGACCGGCTCGTTTGACGATGTCAAAATTGGCCGTGAAGGCTCCGTGATGGTGATTGTGGTCAAAGAGCGTCCTGCCATTGATTCACTTGCGATTGATGGTAATAAAGCGATCAAAACCGAAGCACTTCTGGATGGGCTTAGTAAGTCAGGGCTGTCGGAAGGTGAAATTTTCAAGAAGGTCACGCTGGAACATATCCGCGCAGACCTGGAACGCCAGTATGTTTCCCAGGGTCGTTACGGCGCCCGTATTGTGACCACACTTGAGGATTTGCCGCGCAACAGGGTGGCAATCAAAATAGACGTCACAGAAGGAGACGTGGCTGGACTTCGGCACATTAATATTGTGGGTAACAAGGTGTATGACGACGCCACTTTGCTGGATTTACTTGAGCTAAAATTACCCACGTTATTTTCTTTCTATACCAAAGATGATCGATACTCTCGGGAGAAACTAACTGGTGATTTAGAAACCCTCGAATCTCAATACCTTGACCGTGGTTATCTGAACTTCTCGATCGATTCTACCCAGGTTGCGATCGCGCCGAATAAGGAAGATGTCTATATCACTGTGAACATCACTGAAGGTGAGGTCTTCACCGTTAACGAAGTGGAGATCGCTGGTGAGTTACAAGACATTCCTGAAGCCGGTATTCGTGGGCTGCTCTACGTCCAGCCAGGTCAGAAATTTTCTCGCCAACTGATTACCTCTAGTGAAGAACAGATAGAAGGAGCGTTGGGTAATGCCGGTTATACGTTCGCCAGTGCGACCGGGCAACCGGTGGCTCTGGATGAGGGTAACGAAGTTGACGTGAAATTCTTTATTGATGCCGGAAAGCGAGCTTACGTGCGGCGGATTAATTTCCGCGGGAATACCTTTACCCAGGATGAGGTGTTGCGGCGCGAGATGCGCCAACTAGAAGGCGGTTGGGCTTCTAACGCATACATAGAGCGGTCCAAAGTCCGTCTCGAACGGTTGGGTTTCTTTAGAGAAGTGAATGTGGAGACACCTCCTGTCGCCGGTACAGATGACCAGATTGACGTCACCTATACGGTCGAGGAGCAGCCTTCTGGTTCTATTTCAGCCACAGTAGGTTACGCACAGGATTCAGGCTTGTTGTTGGGCGCAAGCTATCAGGAGAACAATGTTTTTGGCACAGGAAACAGCGTGAACGTCGGCATCAATACCAGTAATTTCCAGACGGCCTACAACCTTTCGTTTTTCGATCCTTACTATACGGTCGATGGTGTGAGTCGTGGTTACTCGGTGTTCTATCGCAAGAGCGATTTTGACGAGCGGAATATTGCGCGATTTTCTACAGACTCATTTGGCGGTGCAGTAAACTTTGGTTATCCCGTCAGTGAAATCTCCCGGGTCAGCTTTAGCGTCGGTTATGAAAACACCAACATCAAGGAAGGTGTATTCCCCGCGCAAGAGATTTCACAGTTCCTCAGCCGGGAAGGTAACAAGTTTGATCTCTTTACCCTAAAAGCTGCCTACTCGATGTCGGCGTTGAATCGAGGCTTGTTACCAACAGGCGGTCGTTCGCAATCACTTTCGTTCGAAAGCACGATTCCAGGTAGCGAACTTGAGTTTTATCGAATCAATTACAGTGGCCAGATCTTCTTCCCGATCACAAAGGCGTTCACGCTCCGTCTGGCGACTGACCTTGGCTATGGTGATTCGTTTGGTGGTACCGAAACCTATCCTTTCTATAAGAACTTCTACGCAGGTGGTTTTGGGTCGGTGAGAGGCTATGAGATTAACACCCTGGGGCCGCGGTCGACGCCTTCACCGGCTGACCCATTTAACGACCCTGATCCGGTTGGTGGCAACGTCGCCATTGGTTTTAATGCGGAAATTATCTTCCCGCTGCCGTTCATCGAAGATCAGCGTCAGATGAAATCTGTCTTTTTTGTTGATGGCGGCAATGTGTTTAACACGAACTGTTTGGAGATCAGCACCATTTGTCGTGACATCTCTGATGGCGAGTTGCGTTATACGGCGGGCTTTGCCATGACCTGGATTACTGGTTTCGCCCCCCTGAGCTTCAGCATATCTGTTCCGCTCAATGAAAAAGATGGCGATGAGACCGAATCATTCCAGTTCGAGCTAGGAAAAACCCTTTAACATTAATCGAACTTATCGATATTCATAGGCTCAAAAGGCTGTAATTCGTTATTACAATCTGGCCGATTCCAGATTGAATCAAACGAGGGGATGTGACAACATCACGCCTTTTCAAAACTGTCAATCGAGTAAGAAAACAATCAGCACCTGAGGAGAACATCTGTGCAAATCCCACAACGTATATTCGGAATTCTGGCTACTGCCCTTTTAATCATGGGCGCTCCCGCTGCACTCGCGGAAGTGAAGGTTGCCGTAGTTGATGTTCAAGGCGCCATTTTGCAGTCTGAAGAGGCCAAGCGGCTGCTGCAGCAGATCCAGACTGAATTCAAAGAAGAAGAAGAAGAAATCCGTGCCGTTCAGTCTGAAGCTGCTGCCATGTTGCAGCGACTGCAGAAGGATGCCGAAGTTATGAGCGATGTTGAGAAACGACGTACTCAACAGCAGATTGAGTCACGCAACAATGACTTTGTTTACCTGCGTCAAAAACTGCAGCGTCAAATCGAAGAACGCCAGCAAGAATTGTTTGCCGGCATTGATGGCAAAGTTCAGAAAGCAATCGAAGAATTGGTTAAGTCTGAGGACTACGACTTGATTCTGCCTCGTCAGGCAGCACTTTACGTGAATGAAATTTACAACATCACACGAAAAGTGACCGAGAAACTTAACGAACTCGACTCCGCTCGCTAGTTTAGTCTTTTGGACGCTCTGAAACTCGCGGATCTAGCAAAGCAGCTTGACCTCGAATATCGGGGCGATGCCTCCATCGAAATTTGCGGTATTGCAAAATTGTCGGAGGCGAAGCCAAACCAACTGGCTTTCCTCTTTAACTCTCGTCATAAAAGCCAGCTAGCAGACTGCCAGGCAGCCGCGGTTGTGCTTCACGAATCAGATGCTGCGGACTGCTCACGACCGGTCCTTATCTCTGATCAACCGCGACTCATCTGGGCAAAGATCGCAGCATTGTTTGATCCGACGCCTATACCGAGTCTAAAGGTGCACGATAGTGCGGTGATTAACGATACCGCTTCGATGGGTAGCGACGTTAGCGTTGGTCCCAATTCGACGGTTGCCGCGCGGGCGAGAATTGAAAAAGGTGTCGTAATCGGTGCTGGCTGCTTTATCGGTGAGAATGCCATTATCGGCGCAGGCACCCGAGTCGAGGCAAATGTCACAATCTATCATGAAGTTGAGATTGGCCAGAACTGTCGAATCCACAGTGGCGCAGTGATTGGAGCGGATGGCTTTGGGTTTGAGTTCGACGGTAGTAGCGGCAAACTGATCAAGATTCCGCAAGTGTATAGTGTGAAGATCGGCGATGACGTAGAAATCGGCGCCGGAACGACAATAGACCGCGGCGCGCTCAATGACACCACGATTGGAGATGGTGTAAAACTGGACAATCAAGTTCAGGTCGGGCACGGCACAACGATCGGCGCTAATACGGCAATTTCTGGCTGCACAGCAATCGCCGGTAGTACCCAGATCGGCAGTTATTGCCTGATCGGTGGTGCCGTTGGCATTGTCGATAATATTACCATTGCAGATCAGGTAGAGATTACAGCGATGTCGCTGGTGAGTCGGTCAATCACCCGGAGCGGCCGTTATTCCTCTGGCACAGGGCTACTACCCGGCAGACAGTGGAAACGCAGCATTGTTGGCTTTGCTAAACTGGACGAAATTCTGAAGCGACTGCGTCTTCTAGAAAAAAATAGAAAAAAATAGAATCGAGCTATCTCAGTCAGAACTCAATTTTGGCCCAATTAAAGTCCATCTACACTCGAAATTAGCTTCACGTAAAACCAATATAAATGAAGAGAACACATCATGGAAGTTACTGACATTTGGCGCCTTTTGCCGCACCGTTACCCGTTCTTGCTGGTAGATCGAGTGCTCGAACTAGAAGAAAACAAACGTATTGTTGCCATCAAGAATGTCAGTATTAATGAACCACAGTTCACGGGGCACTTTCCGGAAACCCCAGTTTTCCCTGGTGTGTTGATCGTCGAGGCGATGGCCCAGGCTTCTGGTATTCTCGCCTTTAAGAGTCGCAACCGCACTTTGGATGATGGATATATTTACTACCTTGCAGGTACGGACAAAACCAAATTTAAGCGCTCTGTCATACCGGGCGATCAAATTCGCCTCGAGGTCGAAATCTTGAATCTGCGCAGTCACTGGATGAAAGCCTCCGGGAAAGCTTATGTTGGCGACCAACTGGTGTGTTCGTCACTCCTGACCTGCGCCGAACAAAAAGTCGTCGCGTAGCCGCTGCCATGGCAGAGGTGCCAGTAATCGCGATGTTGGCAGGCGAAGCGTCTGGCGATAATCTTGGCGCGTCTCTGATTAAGGGTCTTCGAAGTATTGATCCTAATATCACCTGTATCGGTATTGGTGGTCCGCGCATGGCCGAAGAGGGTTTCGCTTCCTGGCTTGATCTGAACGAACTCTCAATCAACGGTTTTGTCGATCCGATACTGCGGTTGCCCTCGCTGTTCAAGATCCTGATTCAAACCCGCAACCGTATCGTTGCGGCAAAGCCTGCCTGCTTTATTGGCATCGACTTCAATTTCTTTAACCTCCTGTTGGCTGGCATGCTAAAAAAGCGTGGTATCAAAACCGTGCATTACGTATCTCCGACTGTTTGGGCGTGGCGTCAGAGTCGCGTGAAAAGTATCGCGAAGAAAATTGATTTAATGCTGACGCTCTATCCGTTCGAGGTCGATATTTATCTTCAAAACGGCATGGCTGCTCAGTTTGTGGGTCATCCGAAGGCGGATGAAATTGGCCTGAGCGAAGGGCTCACCGGCAAAGCAGGCGCAAGGCTGCAACTCGGCTTTACGGAAGAGGATAGGGTGATTGCGCTCCTACCGGGCAGCCGCAAGAGTGAGGTTAATCTGTCTGGTCCTGATTTTATCAATGCCGCTGTCCAGTTGACTCGAATGAATCGTAAGACACGCTTTGTCGTTCCTGCGGCGAATGAGAAGCGGAAACAACAAATTGAAGAATTGGTGTTGGCTCAAAACGGCTCGATAAACGTCAAAGTGATCATGGGTCAGTCCAAGTTAGCGATGCAGTCGGCAGATGTTGTTCTGGTCAATTCTGGGACGGCGACCCTGGAAGCCATGTTGTTGAAGAAACCGATGGTTATGTCCTATCGGCTGGGTAGCATGACCTACGCGTTCGTCTCGCGTCTGGTCAAGACGCCCTATTTTGCACTACCCAATATCTTGGCGAACCGGCCATTGGTTGAGGAATACATTCAAGCCGCTGCAACGCCGGATGCGCTGGCTTTTGCAGTTAACCGCCTGGTGGATCGTGACCATTCAGAGTTGATGATCGCTTATGATGAAATTCACCAAAGTCTGCGTTGTGATGCCGGTGTCGACGCGGCCAAAGCGATCATGTCTCTGATCCGGAGTGGTAACGATGTACCGACGTGACTGGGTCGCAGGCGTCGATGAAGTTGGGCGGGGTCCACTTGCCGGTGCGGTGGTTGCGGCTGCTGTCATTTTAAATCCTTTTCGAGCTATTGATGGTCTAAAGGATTCGAAGGCACTCTCTGAAAAAAGGCGTAATGCACTCGATATCGACATTCGCCACTACGCCCTGGCGTATTGCATTGCTCGCTCTGAGGTTGAAGAAATCGACCGGATCAATATTTTGCAGGCCAGTCTGGTCGCAATGCAAAGAGCTGTTGCTGGGCTTTGTTTGAAACCTGATTTTGTACTCGTTGACGGAAATCGTACACCTGGATTTGCTTGCCCATCAGACTTCCTGATTAAGGGCGACACTAAACACGATGCTATCAAGGCGGCATCGATTATTGCGAAGGTAGCCCGAGACAGGGAAATGGTCGAGTTGCACGACAAGTTTCCGGAGTACGGCCTGAGCCAGCACAAGGGTTACCCGACCGCGGTGCATCTGGCTGCGTTGCAACGTTTCGGCCCGACCAAAATTCACAGGATGTCCTTTGCTCCTTGCCGAGATGCGATGAGTAATGTCGACAAGTCCTAATTAAAACCGCTAGCATGACTACCGGATACTTAGGGGATTCAGAATGGAAGCGCGAGAGTTTGATGTTGTTGTTTGGGGAGCCACCGGTTTCACCGGTCAATTGGTCGTCGAATATATGTTTAGCCAGTATGGTGTTGGCGGTGACGTGGCCTGGGCCATCGCTGGTCGCAATCGTGACAAACTGGATCAGGTCGCCAAGGACGCAGCGGGTAACCAGGCTGAGCTAATTCCTCGCATTGTGGCTGATACCACAGACGTTGATGCCATCAACGAGATGGTTCAGCGCACCCGTGTCGTATGCACAACCGTTGGCCCCTATGCCCTCTACGGCACAGTACTGGTTGAAGCCTGTGTCACTCATGGTACGCATTGTTGTGACCTGACCGGCGAAGTCCAATGGATGGCGCGTACCATCGAGCAGTTTCAAATATTAGCTGAATCTACTGGTGCGAAGATTGTTCATACCTGCGGCTTCGACAGTATTCCGTCTGATATGGGCGTGTTTTATCTGCAGCAACAAATGCAGGAGATGCATGGTTCGGTGGCAAACGAGGTTAAGTATCGCGTCGTTGATACTGCAGGGGGTGTGAGCGGTGGAACGGTTGCTAGCTTGATGAACGTTATGGAAGAAGCGCGCGTTGACCCTCATATCAACGAAGTGATGGCAGACCCCTACAGTTTGAATCCTCTCAATATGCCTCGAGGCGAGGACGGTCCAGATCAAACCGCGGCCCTGTATGACCTGGACTTTTTACAATGGACAGCGCCGTTTGTGATGGGCGCGATTAATACCCGGGTTGTGCGCCGAACCAATGCGTTGACGAACTACGCCTATGGCAGGGACTTTCGTTATAACGAGGCCATGTTGATGGGCAATGGACCCGTGGGTTATTTGAAAGCAGGAACGGTTGCCGGTATGTCCGGTTTGATTATGCTCACAGCAGCATTTAGTCCTACTCGCTCACTCCTCAAGCAGATTGTGCCAAAACCAGGCGAAGGCCCGTCGCCAGAAGTGATCGCCAACGGCTTCTTCAATGTCGTGCTGCATGGTCGTCATCCTGATGATAAAGAAAAAAATATTAAGGTGAAGGTGACCGGAGATCGGGATCCGGGCTACGGCGCCACCTCAAAAATGTTAGCAGAAAGTGCGGTTTGTCTTGCGAAAGATGATCTTGGTGAGAAGGGCGGTATTTTAACGCCAGCTTCAGCTATGGGTGACAAACTTCTGCAGCGACTACAAAAGAATGCCGGCATGACATTTTCAGTCGTGTAGTGGGTCCTTCTACCTAAGGGCTAAGCCCCCGTTATTATGTGTCCCCCTATCGAACTCCTTGAAGCGAGCCAGATATCCGGGCTCGCAGAACTTGCCCAACAAACCTGGTTAGCAACGTTTACGGATGGCCTAACAGAATCAGACATTGAGGAAGCGCTTAGACAGCGAGACTCGCGTTACTTCGAAGCCGTGTTTGATATCTCCATCATATCTGGATGTCTGTTGTCGCCACGGACATCGCCGGCTTTATTGAGTGTAAGTCGATAAGTGAAGAGGTAGTGATCGACAAGGTTTATGTCTCGGAACGATTCCAGGGGCACGGTGTTGGTTGGGCTTTGAGCACGCGTTTCGTTAAGCGGGTCTTTATGCAAATTGTTGATGAACTGGATTCCAATATGGACTGGGTGAGACACGTCGTCGTCACATTGTATGTGGATGATCGAATATCTTCATTCTGGTCTCAGCTCTCGTCTCGATTTTGGCTGCGATTTTAACCGCGCCAAATCAAAGCTTTAGACGCAAGCTTGTGACCGGGAGTGTGTGCTCACTGATCAGGCGGGTAACACTTGGACGTGATGAGAAATTTACGCTTTCCTGTTCGGCCATTGGGCTCATTTCACCTTCTCATGTTTCGTTTGATCGGTGGCTCGGCTATGATGATTTCCCTGTTTTGAAATGCTCAGCCACTGAATGAATTCAACCTTCGTCCACCTTCGTGTCCACTCGGAGTACTCAATTAGCGACGGTATGGTTCGAATAAAGCCGCTTGCAGCCGCAGCGGTCGAAATGCAGATGCCTGCGATCGCGCTCACCGATATCAATAACGCCTTTGGTCTGATCAAATTCTATAACGCGGCAAATAAAGCTGGTGTTAAACCTATTGTTGCCGCTGATGTCAGCGTACCGTCCAACGACCCCGGGCTTGAGTCAACGCCGCTGGCGATATTGGCTTGCAACGAGGCGGGCTATCGCAATTTGTCTGAATTGTTATCCCGGGCCTATCTCGAAGGCCAGAAGCTCGGCAAAGTGGGGATTGAGCAAGCCTGGCTCGCCGAACAAGCCGACGGTTTGATTGCGCTTTCTGGTGGGCGCTTTGGCGATATCGGCCAGCTATTACTCGCCGGCAAGTACGATCTAGCAAAAGCTGCGGCGCAGCGGTGGATGGCGATTTATCCAGATCGTTTTTACCTGGAGCTGCAGCGCACTGGCCGAGAGAATGAGGAAACTTATATTCTAGAAGCGGTTCGGTTGGCGATCGATTTGTCCTGTCCCGTTGTGGCGACCAACGATGTTCGCTTTTTGCATCGGGAAGAATTTGAAGCGCACGAGGTGCGGGTCTGCATTCAGGACGGCAGAACCATCGACGACCCCCGCCGCGAGCGGCGATACAGTGAAGAACAGTATCTAAAGTCGCCCGAACAAATGGCTGAACTGTTTGCAGATATTCCAGAGGCGCTGGAGAATTCCATCGAAATTGCCCGTCGCTGCAGTGTTAATATTCTACTCGGTGAATACTTTCTGCCAGAATATCCGATCCCTGAAGGGCACACGACAGAGTCCTATTTTTGCGAGGTATCAGAAGAGGGATTGAATGATCGCCTCACCCGGATTCTTGACCCAGCGGATCCTAACTATGCAGAGAAGCGTAAAGCCTATGATGACCGTCTAGCGTTTGAGCTAGGTGTCATTAACAAAATGGGTTTTCCTGGCTACTTTCTGATTGTGATGGAGTTCATTCAGTGGGCCAAAGAAAATGACATTCCGGTTGGACCGGGACGGGGTTCTGGTGCGGCTTCACTCGTGGCCTACGTGCTCAAAATTTGTGATGTAGACCCGCTGGAATATGACCTGCTATTCGAGCGGTTTCTGAATCCAGAACGGGTCTCAATGCCGGACTTCGATATCGACTTTTGTATGGATGGGCGTGATCGCGTTATTCAGCATGTCTCAGAGCTCTATGGTCGCAACGCTGTGTCCCAAATTATTACTTTTGGCACCATGGCGGCAAAGGCTGTGGTGCGAGATGTTGCGCGGGTGCAGGGTAAGCCCTATGGTCTTGCAGACAAGCTCTCAAAGCTGATTCCTTTTGATCCCGGCATGACCCTCACCAAGGCGCTCGAAGAAGAGCCGCTGCTCCGCGAGTTTGTGAATACCAGTGAGGATGCAGCGGAGATTATGGAAATGGCCTTCAAGCTGGAAGGTCTCGCCCGCAATGTCGGTAAGCACGCCGGGGGTGTGGTGATTGCACCCACCAAAATCAGCGACTTTTCGCCGGTATTCTGCGATGAAGCTGGCGGTAGTCTCATTACCCAGTTTGATAAAGATGATGTCGAGGAGGCTGGGCTGGTGAAGTTCGACTTCCTCGGTCTGCGTACGCTCACCATCATCAATAATGCGGTAAAAAGTATCAACGTGCGTAAAGCCAGTCTGGGTGAAGCACCGATCGATATCGCAGCGATTTCGCTTGAAGATCGAGAGATCTATGAAGACTTCAAGGAAGCAAAGACCACGGCTGTTTTTCAGTTGGAATCTCGCGGAATGAAAGACCTGATGAAACAGGTTAGGCCTGATAGGTTCGGCGATATTGTGGCTCTGGTGGCTCTGTTTAGACCTGGACCGCTTGAACTGGCGCCAGATTTTATTAAGCGTAAGCGTGGCGAAGAAAAAGTTGACTACTTACACCCAAGTCTCGAGCACGTCCTTAAAGATACTTATGGAGTGATGCTTTACCAGGAACAAGTCATGCAGATCTCGCAGGTCCTGGCCGGTTATAGTCTGGCGGATGCCGACCTGTTGCGTCGCGCAATGGGTAAGAAAAAACCTGAAGAGATGGCGAAACAACGCGATGTCTTTGTGGCGGGCGCGATCAAAAATAATGTTGACCAAAACCAGGCAGGCGGTATTTTCGACATCATGGAAAAGTTTGCTGGTTACGGCTTCAATAAGCCGCACTCGGTCGCCTACGCGTGGCTCGCATACCAGACTGCATGGCTCAAACATTATTATCCTGCGGATTTTATGGCGTCTGTGTTGTCGGCGGATATGCAATCCACAGACAAGGTGGTGATTAATGTCGAGGAGTGCCATGAAATTGGTGTACCAATCTCGCCACCGGATGTTAACCGTGGAGACTTCCGGTTTGTGGCAGATACCAAGGACAGTATTATTTATGGGTTGGGTGCGATCAAGGGTATGGGCGAAGGACCTGTCGCCTCAATTGTTGAGAGTCGAGCCGAAGCGGGGCCGTTTACCGATCTCTTTGATCTTTGTGATCGAGTAGATCCGCGCCGTGTGAATAAGCGCGCGGTCGAGGCGCTTATTGGTAGTGGTGCGCTGGATCGACTGGCAGAATTTCCAGGCCAAACAGAAGCTCAGAAGGACATCGATTTTAGGCGTGCGATGCTGATGGCGAATCAAGGCGATGCGGTTAAGCTGGCCGAGCAAAGAGCGTATAATCAGAATGGCGGGTTGATGGACCTGTTTGGCGAGGGGCTAGTGACGACGGAGTCGACAGGCTGTCGATACAATCACTTTGAAGGCCTGCGTCGCATTACCTTCAAGGAGAGGCTCGGTCGTGAGAAAGAAACGCTCGGCCTATTTCTCACCGGCCATCCGATCGACCTCTACAAAGAAGAGCTTAAATTTTTGAGTAAATCGCGCATCGGAGATCTGCGTGCAGGGAAAGATGATTCAACCGTCGTTGGCCTGATTGTCGGTGTACGAACGATGAAATCTAAAAAAGGCGAAACAATCGCATTTGTCACGCTGGACGATCGCACGGGACGAATTGAGGTGAGTGTTTTTGCAGATCTGTACGATAGAAGTTATACGAAACTACAAAAAGATACCGTGATTGTCTGCAAGGGTGCCACCAGCATTGATGATTTCAGCGGTGGCATGCGGATGCGCGCAAGCGAAGTCTTCGACATGGCCCAGGCGCGTGAACGCGCTATCAAACGACTGAAGTTGCGCCTGGTCGGTGCTGATTTAGCTGACAACTTTACCGATGAGTTGGCCCAGCTGCTGACACCGTTCAAGGGGCGTCCAGGTGAAGGCTGTCCCATCGCGGTTGCCTATGTCTGTGAGGAAGCAGAAGCCGAGGTCACCCTGGGTGATGCCTGGCGAGTTTTACCTGATGATGACCTCATCCAAAACCTCCGGGACCGTTATGGTAACGAACGGGTTGTACTGGACTATTAACGAGCCATGCTGCTAGCTGAAGATATCACGCGACTGGAAGCCACTTCGGGTCGCGTCATTGTGGCTTTCAGTGGTGGTTGCGATTCGCACACACTACTCCACCTGCTACACACTCGTTTAAGCCATTCTGTTGAGGCCATCCATGTCAATCATGGCCTTTCCCCTGCGGCCGACGAATGGCAAATTCATTGCGAGTCTATCTGCGATGATCTTGGGCTGCCATTGACAAGCTTTCGCGTTGACGTGAAACGCCAGGGCAGTCTTGAAGCCAACGCCCGTTCGGCTCGTTATCAGGTGTTTGAGGTGCAACTGTGCAGCGACGATGTGCTCGTCATGGGGCATCATCAAGACGATCAGGTTGAGACTATTTTGCTTAATATGATCTCTGGCCGCGCACCGCTTGGTATCCACGGTATGCCAGCTGAACGCCCGCTAGGGCAAGGTCTGTTATATCGACCCTTATTGCATGCGACGCGCGAAGAGTTGAGGCAATACGGGCGCGAGCAGGGGCTGGATTGGATTGAAGATGAGAGCAATTTGGATACGCGCCATGATCGCAATTATCTGCGCCAGAACGTCATGCCTGGGCTGCAGTCCCGTTGGCCCAATATCGGGGCAACGTTAATTGAGCAATGGATACGGACTCATGATCATCTATCTGAGCTAGAAGCCGAGGCGCAAGCTGATTTCGCTGCGATCTCGATGGCCTCAGATTGTATTGATTTCGCAAGGTTCGCGGAGTTGTCAGAGTTGCGGGCAGTGGCGTTACTGCGTTACTGGCTTCGATCCGTCGGTATTGCTCGGGTACCGGGTGCGCAAACCTTATTCAGTGCTATGCAAGTATTGATGGCGAAAGAAACCGAGTCACCGACATTTGAGTTTGGTCATTATTGCCTGCAACGTTTTCGCGCAAGAGTTGTGCTCTGTGACAAAGCGGCAGCGCCTGAATCTGGTTGGATGCGAATCGGCCACGAACCAGCCAGGTTTGGCGAAGGGCTAATTACTGCCGACATCATTAAGGGGCGTGGTGTTTCTATTCCATCAGCACTGCTTTCATTTCACACCAGACAGAGCGGTGAAAAGCTCCTGATGAATGGCCATCACCGTACGTTAAAGAATTTATTTCAGGAGTCTGGCTACCCACCGCAAGTGCGGGACCAGGTTCCGCTCATATACGACGGCGAACAGCTCATTGGTATCAGCGGAATTGGCCGCTGGGGTATCAATATGGTGGTGGGCGATCAGGCCCGGGTGGCGACTGATGCAGAAGGGTGTGACATTCATTGGTCTCCCAGTTCTGCTTAGAGCGATAGTTGAGTCAATCGCGATAGTTGATATTCAGATTGAGCCAGTTGTTGATGAGTGGTAATCTGCAATCCCATCTAGGTCATGTCCCTGTGGCCATTTAATCGTGATGGAAATTCAATGACTCGCTTTATATTTGTTACCGGTGGCGTCGTTTCCTCTTTAGGAAAAGGCATAGCCGCCGCGTCTCTTGGCGCCATTCTGGAAGCCCGGGGTTTGAGTATTACTATGCTCAAATTGGATCCCTATATTAATGTAGATCCAGGCACCATGAGCCCTCTGCAGCATGGCGAGGTCTACGTCACTGTCGACGGTACCGAAACGGATCTGGATCTGGGTCACTACGAACGCTTCGTTCGTACCACCATGACGCAAAAGAATAATTTTACGACCGGCCAGGTTTACGCCGATGTGATCGCCAAAGAGCGCCGCGGTGATTACCTCGGGGCGACCATTCAAGTGATTCCGCACATTACTGATATGATCAAGCGGCGCATTCACGAAGGCGCTGGAGACAGTGATGTGGCCATTGTTGAGATTGGCGGCACGGTGGGTGATATTGAGTCACAGCCTTTTCTGGAAGCCGCCAGGCAACTGCGGTTTGAAGTTGGCGCTAAGAATGCCATTTTTATCCATCTCACCCTGGTGCCTTACATTGCCACGGCCGGCGAGACCAAAACCAAACCCACCCAGCACTCGGTGAAAGAGATGCGTTCCATCGGTCTGCAGCCAGATATCCTGATCGTGCGCTCTGACCACGAAATTCCCGAGCAGTCGCGGGACAAGATCGCGCTGTTCACCAATGTTGAGCCAAAAGCTGTGATTCCGCTGATTGATGCTGAATCCATCTATCAAATTCCGTCTATGCTGCATCAGCAAAAACTCGACGAAATTGTCGTGGATTTGCTCCGTATAGAGTGTCCCCCGGCCGACCTGTCCGAGTGGGATCGAGTGGTCGAAGCCGAAAAGCATCCTCGGTATAAGATTAAACTGTATATGGTGGGCAAATACATGGAATTGCTTGATGCCTACAAGTCGTTGAATGAAGCTCTGATTCACGCGGGTATTCATACCAGTACCGAAGTGGACGTCACTTTTCTTGATTCTGAAGAAATTGAGAAAAAGGGTGTCGAAATCCTCAGCGACGCGGATGCCATTCTGGTTCCTGGTGGGTTTGGTTCACGAGGTTTTGAAGGCAAAATTGCCGCCGCCGGTTATGCCAGAACCCATCAAATCCCCTTTCTGGGTATTTGTTATGGTTTGCATGCTGCCATCGTCGAATATGCTCGCAACGTGTGTGGACTTGAAGGGGCGGATACGACTGAAAATAACCCCAATACGCCGCACCCGATTATTGGTCTGATTTCAGAGTGGGTCGATGACGATGGCAATACTGAGAAGCGCGACATTGACTCAGATCTGGGCGGCACCATGCGAATGGGCGAGCAGGAGTGTCATTTAGCCAACGATTCTCTGACCCGTTCGATATATGGTCAGGATGTGATTAAAGAGCGGCATAGACACCGCTACGAAGTGAATAATCGCTACGTGCCGCAGCTAGAAGCGGCAGGGCTGGGCATTGCAGGGCGGTCAGTGGATAACAGCCTGGTAGAAGTCATCGAGGTAAAAGATCACCCCTGGTTTGTGGCCAGCCAGTTCCATCCGGAGTTTACCTCCACACCGAGAGACGGCCACCTACTGTTCAAGAGCTTCATTTTGGCAGCAGTAGAGAAAAATAGTCCTTCGCGAGCTGAAAAAATAGTTTAAAATCAATAGATTAAATCTTAGGGGCACACATGAACCTTTGTGATTTTTCGGTGACCGACAAATCACCGTTTTTTCTGATTGCCGGCACTTGCGTGGTCGAATCTGAACAGATGGCGATGGATACCGCTGGCGAGCTAAAAGAAATATGCGCCGCCCTCGGTATTTTTCTCATCTACAAATCCTCGTTTGATAAAGCCAACCGGTCCTCTGCTGGCAGCTTTCGTGGCCCCGGCCTCGACGTCGGTCTTAAAGTGTTGCAGAAGGTTAAAGACGATCTGAATCTGCCCGTCCTGACCGACGTCCATGAAGACACCCCAATTGATGAGGTCGCTGAAGTGGTTTCGGTGATGCAGACGCCGGCATTTCTCTGCCGCCAGACCAATTTCATCCAGAAGGTGGCGGCTGCTGGCTTACCCGTGAACATCAAGAAGGGCCAATTTCTTGCGCCCTGGGATATGGTTCACGTGTATGAGAAAGCCAGAGAGACAGGTAATGAGAACATCATGGTGTGTGAGCGAGGCGTAAGCTTCGGTTACAACAATCTGGTCTCCGATATGCGCTCGCTTGCTGTCATGAAGGAAATTGGCTGTCCAGTTGTGTTTGATGCAACTCACAGCGTTCAGTTGCCGGGTGGTCAAGGAGCGACTTCCGGTGGACAGCGGGAAATGGTACCCGTGTTGGCGCGAGCGGCGGTTGCTGTTGGTATCCATGGCATATTTATGGAAACTCATCCGAATCCGGACGAAGCATTGAGCGACGGACCAAATTCCTGGCCACTGGGGCGAATGAAAGAACTGTTAAGCCTGCTAAAAGAATTGGATGGGGTTGTGAAGTCAAACACGATGCCCGAGACAAAGATGGCCTAGTGCCTCAGAAAGAAAATAGTGCCTTAGAAAGAAAATAGTGCCTTAAAAAATTTGGAGTACTGAGTGACCGAAATAATTGACATCAGAGCCCGGGAAATTCTCGATTCGAGAGGTAATCCCACGATTGAAGCAGAAGTTGAGCTAGAGGATGGTTCTGTCGGTTCTGCTTGCGTGCCTTCTGGTGCATCAACGGGGTCCCGTGAGGCCCTTGAGCTTCGAGATCATGATCCGCTCCGCTATATGGGGAAAGGTGTACTTAAAGCCGTAGAAAATGTAAATCGCCGAATCCGTGAACCTTTGCTTGGTTTGGATGTGGAAAATCAAAAAGACCTTGATCAACGTATGATCGATATGGACGGCACTGAAAATAAAGGTTCTCTTGGTGCCAACGCCATTCTTGCGGTTTCGCTCGCACTCGCGAGTGCCGCGGCTAAAACCAAAAAAATGGAACTCTACGAATATCTTGCCGAGCTAGATGGAAGTCCAGGCCGCTACAGTATGCCCGTGCCAATGATGAATATTCTAAACGGCGGTGAGCATGCGGATAATAGTGTCGATATCCAGGAATTTATGATCATGCCGGTGGGTGCTACAAATTTTTCTGAAGCACTGCGCTGTGGTGCGGAAATTTTCCACACGTTGAAAGCCGTATTGACCGCAAAAGGATTGAGCACATCAGTTGGCGACGAAGGTGGGTTTGCACCGGACCTGCCAAGCAATGAATCTGCGCTTGAAGCCATTATGGAAGCGATAGACAAAGCCGGTTATGTGGCAGGCAAAGACGTGTTCTTAGCGCTTGATTGTGCGGCTTCTGAATTCTATGAGAATGGTCAATATGTGCTGGCAAGTGAAGGCCGCAGTTTTGATTCTGCAGGTTTTACTGACTATTTGGCTGGCCTCGTGAAAAAGTACCCGATTATTTCCATCGAAGATGGTATGGATGAAAATGATTGGGATGGCTGGGCGCAGCTTACTAAAGCTGTTGGTTCTGCCGTACAGCTAGTGGGTGACGATTTGTTTGTCACCAACCCTAAGATTTTGAAAAAGGGTATCGATGAAAAAGTGGCGAATTCCATTCTGATCAAACTGAATCAAATCGGCACACTTTCTGAAACCTTAGAAGCGATCCAAATGGCCAAAGCGGCAGGCTATACCGCTGTGATCTCGCATCGTTCTGGTGAAACCGAAGACACCACCATTGCCGATCTTGCGGTTGCAACGGCAGCAGGCCAGATCAAAACTGGGTCTTTGTGTCGTTCAGACCGGGTGGCTAAATATAATCGACTGCTTCGAATCGAGGATTTCTCGTCGGCAGTCTACAAAGGGATGGCAGAATTTAAGAGATGACCACGAGACGGGCGGTGACAGCAGTTCTTATTGCACTCCTTATAGGATTGCAATACCGCCTATGGGTCGGCGAATCTAGTTTCGCGCATGTAGATGGTCTCGATAAACGCGTCGTCAAAATTGAAGTGGGTAACGAAACGAAGGAGCGACGTAACGAGGTTTTAAAAGCTGAAATTTATGATCTGAAGAATGGTCTGGATGCAGTAGAAGAAAAAGCTCGTACCGAATGGGGTCTTGTTAAAGCTAACGAAACCTTCTACCTACTTGTCGATAAAGACAAGTCACAGCCTTAGGCTACCTATGACGGCCTTCAGCATCATCGTGCCCGCCGCCGGAAAAGGTCTACGAATGGGTAGTGACATACCCAAACAATACTTATCTCTGGCAGGTGAGCCGATACTTGAGCGAACACTCAGGCGTCTTCTGTCGCTCAATCCTTTAAACGTGTGTCTTGTCGTGAATGAAACAGATACTGCATGGCAAGCATTACCGAGTGCAGCTCGCTGCGTTATTGCCGTGGGCGGAGAATCCCGCGCAGACTCTGTGATGTCAGGTCTCGAAGCGCTCAGTTTAGAGTCGGCTACCCCGGTACTGATTCATGATGCGGTGCGTCCTCTATTTGCCTTTTCGGACGTGAAAGAACTTATCCGTCAAGTGGGAACGAATGAGAACGGTGGGCTCCTCGCAACCCCTGTGATCGACACGTTGAAGCAAAGCAGTGACGAGCACCGAGTTGTCGGGACGCCTAACCGTAGTGAGTTTTGGCAAGCCCAGACACCACAATTGTTTCAGGCAGGACTGCTACGACGAGCATTCAGTTTTGCAAAAGCACAGGGGCTTATCGTTACCGATGAGGCTTCCGCTGTTGAGGCGCTCGGTCTACAACCTTTATTGGTTGAGGGCAGTCGACATAATATTAAGATCACGACCGTTCAAGATATTGCGTTTGCCGAGTATTGGCTAGCCACTGATTTGGGAAGAGCAGCGTGCGAATAGGGACCGGCTTCGACGTTCATAAATTTGGTGACGGTGCGGTGGAAAGCATTCGATTGGGTGGCGTCGATGTCCCTTACCATCGGGAGATCATTGCCCATTCTGACGGCGATGTTGTTTTGCATGCGCTCTGTGACGCTATGCTGGGTGCGCTAGCACTGGGTGATATAGGGCATCACTTTCCTGACACGGATGCTGCGTTTGCTAATGCCGATAGCCGACACTTGATGCGTCAAGTCTCACAACTTGTCGCTGACCAGGGCTACAAAATCGGTAACGCGGATATTACTGTCATTGCTCAGGCGCCGCGTGTCGCTGGCTACATATTGCAGATGCGTGAAAGCATCGCAGCGGATTTGGGTACATCCATTCAACAGATTAGCGTCAAAGCAACGACCACAGAAAAGCTAGGCTTTATTGGTCGTGCCGAGGGTATAGCAGCAGAAGCGGTCGTTTTACTAGAGGTATCAGGCGAGTGATGCAATCTTGCGTCAGAGCCTTTGGTGACCCGTTAGGGACGGGGAAAATTCGCAGCTGTGTGGAAGACTTTCGAGTCACTGAGCTTTACGATTTCGAGCCGTCTGGTGACGGTGAGCATCTACTGTTGTGGATAAAAAAAATCGGTGCCAATACAGGGTGGGTCGCTAATCAGTTAGCCAACCACTTTAGCTTACGACATTTCGATGTCAGCTACTGCGGCAAGAAGGACCGGCATGCCATTACTGAACAGTGGTTTAGTTGTTGGTTACCCGGCGTTAAGGACCCAGATCTGGACGGCCTTCAGATTGAGGGTGTCGAGATTCAAAAGAAGATATGGCATCAGCGTAAGCTCCGGCGCGGCGACCACACTGGTAACCGATTTGTTTTGCGTATTAGAGATGTTGTTGTCGATAACGAGGCGCGTTTGGTGGAGCGGCTCGAGGCCATTCGCGAACACGGCTTCCCTAATTATTTTGGTCAGCAGCGATTTGGTATTGATAACCAGAATTTGGATAAGGCACTAGAACTCGTTGCTGACGCTGAGATGCAATCTCGACGTAAATTAGATCGCAAACAAAAAGACATTTATCTCTCGGCACTGCGCTCCTGGTTGTTTAATCAAGCGCTTAATGATCGTGTTGAGGCCAGCGACTGGGCGGATGCGGATGAGCTTTGGGTATATGGGTTGTCGCCTCATCGGGATATTGAGATTCCGCCTGTCACCGAGGTATTTGCGGCAGCGGCGGCATTTATCGAGAAGATGGGGATTAAGGCCCATCTTCGGCCTAAGCGCGTAATTCCCGCGCAATTGACGTGGCAGATAGATCGACAAGACGCTTGCGGTAACCAAGACCAAGACCAGGCGCACGATCAGGTTCAACTCGCGCTAACCTTTGATCTGCCGGTGGGTGCCTATGCCACGACACTGCTACAAGAATGTATTGATATTGAGGATGCGCACAAATGAAATTCATCAATGAGTGGCGATGTCTCGCAGGGAATACGCCTTGAACAATAGTGATGACTTGATCGGCGTGGGGATGACATCCCAGAGAACACGTAATCGGCTGACGAATCGACTGCGCGACCGTGGGATATCTGATGAGCGGGTATTGGATGCCATGTTGAATGTACCGCGGCATATCTTTATCGATGAAGCGCTGTCTCATCGGGCCTACGAAGATTCATCCTTGCCTATTGGGTTTAACCAGACAATTTCCCAGCCTTATATGGTAGCCAGGATGACAGAAAGCCTGTTGGCTGCCGGTCCGCTCGCAAAAGTGCTGGAAATTGGTACAGGTTCTGGCTACCAGACAGCCATTTTGTCTCAGCTCGTGGATAAGGTCTGGACGGTTGAGCGAATTCAAGGGCTGCATGAGCGCGCTAAACAAACCCTACGTCGTTTAGGTAATCGAAACGTCCAGTTTAAGTACGATGACGGCAATATCGGTTGGCCAGAGCAAGGACTGTTTAACGGCATCATTGTGACGGCCTCGCCTCGCCTCGTGCCCCAGGATTTGTTAGAGCAGTTGGCGATTGGCGGGCGCATGCTGATTCCCGTCGGTGATACAGCACAGAAACTCAAGCTGATCATTCGTACCGATGACGGTTACGAAGAAGAAGTGCTTGAAGATGTTAAATTTGTTCCGCTGTTAGGCGGTCGTAGTTGATAAACCAGTTGATAAACCAGTTGATAAACCAAGCGATGACAAAGGGTAATTTATGAACTTCAAGCCGCTACTACGCTTGTTTGGTATTGGGTTGGTGATGGGCGCGGCTGAGATTGTGCCGGGCGTGTCTGGTGGAAGCATTGCCTTTATCACCGGCATCTATGAGCGGTTGCTGAATGCGATCAAACACTTCACACCCATGCTGCTGCTCAAGCTAAAAAACGATGGTGTTAAGGCGACCTGGGTCGCTGTCGACGCGAATTTTCTGCTGACCTTGATGTCTGGCATGGTGGTTTCGGTGTTGTTGCTGGCCAGTGGACTCAATTACTTGCTGGAAAACCAGCCGGTGATGATCTGGAGCTTTTTCTTTGGCCTGGTCTTACTTAGTGTCTGGATTGTAATGGGGCGAATTACCCGTTTTGGCCCGGATATCGGCTTTGCTATTGGCGTTGGGATTGCCTTTGGCTACGTCGTTACCAGCGCTGTGCCGCTTAACTTGTCGCCCACGCCGCTCAATCTGTTTCTCGGTGGCGTCATTGCCATTTCTGCATGGGTGTTGCCGGGTGTTTCCGGTAGTTTCATATTGCTTATACTGGGCTTGTATCGCTTTGTGATTGAGGCTATCTCGGAGCTAAACCTAATGCTTTTGGTCAGTTTTGCTGCCGGTTGTGGCATCGGGATTGTGGTATTTTCGCATCTGCTGTCGCGGCTGCTGGCTCGCTACCAAAATGAGACCCTGGCGGTGCTGACGGGGGTGATGCTGGGATCCTTGGGCAAGATTTGGCCCTGGCGACATGTCTCCAGCTACCAGATCAGACCCGATGGTAGCCAAACTCCATTAGTAGAAACGCCTGTGTTGCCCAATGTTTACGTGGATTTAACCGGTGCCAACGCTGATATTGGTCTAGCGATCGCAGGATTTTTGTTGGGGGCCGTTGCGGTATTAGGGTTACATTTACTCGCTCGCGAAACGGCGGCTGCACAGTAGACCATTTTTGAAAAAAGTTAGATCTTTTTCGCAATAAGAACTCAGCAACCATGCCAAAAGAAGATAATGAGTAGGGTCAGTTTTAGAAATTACAGGAGTGATTCGGCATCGTGATGGGAGTGGCTCGTCAAAATATTGTCACATTATTGGCTGTTTCGGTATTGCTTTCTGGCTGTGGCTTCGGCGGAGGCTATGCACCTGTTTTCTCCTCGGGTGAAGAACGGCGAGCCTCCGGGCGAGTGCACACTGTTCGCTCAGGTGAAACACTTTACTCAATCGCATTTCGGTATGGACTCGATTACAAACAAATAGCAGATGCTAACGGCATCGCTAAGCCCTACATGATCTTTGCAAACCAGAAGTTACGGCTGGTTGGTAAGTCGGCGCCACCTGTCAAAAAGGCTAAACAGAGAGCGCCCAAAGTGGTCGCACAAAAATCAAGCAGTGCCTCTTCGAAGAAAAGTCAAGGTTCTAAAATTGAATGGCGCTGGCCAGTGGCTGGAAATGTCATAAAGTCCTTTTCACTCAGCGGCGACATCAATAAGGGCGTTGATCTTGCCGGTCGATTAGGGGAGTCTGTAATGGCCGCAGCGGATGGCGTTGTTGTCTACGCAGGCGGTGGTTTACGAGGATATGGCAAGTTAGTGATCGTGAAACATTCAGATGGATATCTGAGCGCATACGGACACAATCGGTCCATCCGAGTAAAAGAAGGACAGAAAATTAAAGGTGGCCAAGTTGTTGCCGAAATAGGTTCTAGTGGTACGGATCGAGAGATGTTGCATTTCGAGATACGTAGAGACGGCAAGCCTGTAGACCCGTTAATCTATTTGCCCGATAGATAAACGAGAATATTGGCATGTAGCAATCCTGGAAGGATTGTTGGTTTGACAAATGAGTGCGTGCAAGCAGGTTTGCTTCATGACACCTAATGGAAACTCGAACACAGGACCGAGAAAATGGTAGTTCATACGGAAGATTTGTCACTCGCAGAAGAGTCAGCCTCAGTAATGCAAATGGAACCGGGTTCCTCCCAGTTCGAAGCGGACGAGAAGCCGAAGAAGAGTACCTCGGTAGCGAAAGAACTCGATGCAACGCAGCTGTATTTAAACGAGATCGGCTACTCGCCTCTATTAAGCCCTGAAGAAGAAGTTTACTTCGCCAGACAAGCACTTCGTGGCGTCGAAGCCGGCCGAAAGCGCATGATTGAAAGTAACTTGCGCCTGGTTGTCAAAATTTCACGACGTTATCTAAACCGCGGTCTATCGCTGCTCGATCTCATCGAGGAAGGTAATCTTGGCCTTATCCGTGCGGTTGAGAAGTTTGATCCGGAGCGAGGCTTTCGCTTTAGCACCTACGCCACCTGCGGAACGTGTCAACCTCATATAGACAGTCATTTCAAAGATAACATCGATTTCACGTAACCCGCGGCAGTAAGTGTCGGGAAGTTAACGCGGTCATCAATAATGACACCATCTTCATCTGGTTTGA